>Ga0209475_10000157_pt1 | contig 196440 bp, 158 predicted proteins | sample tdDd471_FD_187128 | JGI IMG/M metagenome (GOLD analysis project Ga0209475, IMG submission 187128) | Marine sediment microbial communities from the Atlantic coast under amendment with organic carbon and nitrate - tdDd47.1 (SPAdes)... | ecosystem: Environmental > Aquatic > Marine > Coastal >... | reverse complement strand
ATCATCAATTAGCCAAAATGAAGCAAGATAACGCTGAGCTATTGCTCAATGCTTTCCAACAAATGATTGAGGAACATAAGCAAATTGTTAATATTTTAGGTATTATTTAAATGAGGGGATCAGTGAGATCAGGGAAACGTTTACGAAGAATGTCAGAATAGTTTTTTATTCTTGGAAATGCCCAAGATAAGTCAGTCTTATCACTTTCAACTATTTCAAATACAACACCAAACGGTGAAGATTCTTGTTTTAAAATTTTATTAATTTCACTTTGATTATCAGCATGAACAAAAGCCAAGCAAAACAGGTTTATAATAACAAATAAGTATATATGATGCATTCTGGCACCTAAGTTAACTTCTAACTATCAGATAATTTTTTTACAATAAAGCCCAATAGCATAGGATATGCAAAACCTTATCAGCTTATTTATCCACAAAAGCGGTATCCGCCAATTAATTTTACCTTTGGATGTTCAAACAGTAAACTATGTTATTTCAAATATTATTAAGGTCAATGTTTAAACTTTCTTAAAGACAGGTTTAGGGCAATTTCGACTATTGCAAATCTGATTTTGCACAGGGAACTACACGAATTAATTACTGACTTTAGCTGCATCAACTATAGCGTTTGAAAAATGAAACGGCTGTCACTTTGCACCCAAAACTCAAATTTTTTTCGGGACTGGTTCGTGTTCGAATCGATTTCGAGCAGATGGAATTTGTTGCCAGTGCTGGCTCTCAGCAAAAAAGAGGTCATAAACTTGAGTGGGTTTTCGGTTGAAAAGGCCGCTCCAATTTCGGGATAGGCTCGTTATTTGACATAAAAAGAACACCCTATTAAAAGAGTCGTTAAGAATCATCCTGTTAGTGACAAATTTAGTGAGTGTCTACTTAACTCATAATCGGCAGGTCGAGTGTTCGAGTCACTCCAGGCCCACCATTTTTCCTTATCAATTCATGGGGTTAGTTAAAATTTCAAGCTAGACCCATAGACTTTTAGTCGGCAGGTCTGCCCACTTTTCATTATCGGCATCGCTGTTTCAATGTGTAAAATTTATTCTCGCGCTATCGTCCCCTGCTGCATTTTAGTAAACTTTCCTGCAAATGAAAAAGCAGCCATTCTATAGATGAAATAAATTCCCTTAAGCTGTCTTTAGCATTGTTAATGTTCTAGGTCAGGTGTAGTGACTTTGCTGACATTGTTAGATCAGTTTTAATTGGAATCATCTATTTTATCCATTTATCCAGAATTGCCTCTAAATCATTTATCTTCACGGGTTTAAATAAAATATCATTCATCCCGGCATTGATACATTCCTCTCTATCATCTTTCATTACATTTGCGGTCAGAGCAATAATTGGCGTCGTACTTTTAAAATTTTCCCTTATTAATCGGGTTGCTTCGATACCGTTCATAATCGGCATCTGTACATCCATAAAAACTAAATCAAAATGATCTTCTGAATACAGCTGAACCGCTTCTTTGCCATTAGCTGCTACCAAGATTTCACAATTTAGTTTTATAAGCATTTTTTTTGCAACCATTTGGTTAACTCTATCATCTTCGACCAATAATACTTTGGAGAGTTGTCGATGACTGCTAATAGATTCATTTCTTTTTTCTGTATGATGATATTCCGTTCGATTTAATGTGAGAGTAAAGCTAAATTCAGAGCCTTTATTTAATTCACTGTTAACCTTAATTTTTCCTCCCATCAATTGAACTAACTTTTGACTAATTGTTAATCCTAAGCCAGAACCGCCATATTTTCTTGTGGTTGTATTGTCAGCCTGAGAAAAGTCGTCAAATATTACCGATAGATGTTCTTTTGAGATGCCAATTCCCTTATCCACAATTGAGAGCCTAAAAGTGACTTTTTCTTTTGTTTGGTTTTCAATCATTAAAGAGACTGAAATTTTCCCTTTATTGGAAAACTTAATCGCATTGCCTATAAGGTTTGTTATGACCTGTCTTATCCTTGTGCTGTCTCCAATAAGACTCCATCTTTTTTCGCTATTGATATATTCAATAGTTAAGTCTTTTTCTCTCGCTGCTGGTGATAATAACTTAATAATATCTTCAATTAAGTTATTTAAGTTAAATGGTGCATGTTCAAGTTCAATCTTTCCGGATTCGATTTTTGAATAATCAAGTATATCATTGATAATATCCAACAAATTGAGTCCAGAATCATTCATTGTATCTACTAACTCAGTCTGTTCACGTGTTAAACCGGTGTCTTTCAAAAGCTGTCCAATCCCTATAACACCGTTAAGTGGTGTACGAATTTCGTGACTCATATTTGATAAAAATTGACTTTTTGCCTGGTTCGCAGCGTCAGCGGCTTTTTTTGCATTAACTAACTCGGTAATATCGGTTGAAACCCCTAACAAAGCATAAATTTCACCTAGGGTATTTCTCAGAGGGAGCTTTGTTGAAGTATAAAATGCAGTCACACCCGTTTTATTAACCGTATTTTTTTCTTCTAAGCTGACTTTTTTCCCTTGTGATAATACGTCTTGATCAATTTTTCTTAATCGTGCTGCAGTATCTGGATCAAAAAAATCTTCGTCCTCTTGACCTACCAATCTGTCTAAACTGGTTTGAAATAATTGGCATACCATCGAATTGGCATAAATATATTTACCCTGTAAATCCTTTAGGTATACATAAACACTTAAATTATTAAGAATTTCAGAAAGTTTTGCCTCGCTTTCTGCTAAAGCTTGTTGTGAACCTTTTAGTTTTACCGTGTAGATCATCAAGACAAACAATATTCCCAATCCAAGCATTAGATAAAATAAAACTGTTTTTAGTTTAATTCCTTGTTCAATATGTAATCCTAACCAGCGCTGCATAATCGCGTCTTTTTCCTCTTGACGAATTGAAGCCAGAGTTTTATTTAAAATAGAAAGCAACTCTTGATTATTTTGTGTCACTGCCATCCGATGTTGGCTACTATAGGAGGTAGAGCCAGAGAAACGAAGATTCAGAAAACCGAGTTGTTGGATAAAATAATTAAGTGAAACGCCATCACCAATATAGGCCTCTGCTTTACTTTGAGCTAATAAATGTAATGCCTCCGGTTCATCTTCAGTAAGTATTAATTGAATTTCGGGATGTTCTCGTTGAAGAATATCCTGCATAAAATACCCTGATTCAATCGCCACTTGTTTACCATACAAATTGCTTAATTCACCAATATAACCTTTTCGTGTATCACTGATGATAACTACCGGTGACGTCATATAAGGTTGGGTAAAATCGAGGTATTCTTTCCGTTCCGGTGTAATGTTTGCATCAGTGAGCATATCTAGCTCTCCGCGTTTTGCCATATCTAATGTTTGTTGCCAAGATTTACCTTTGATAATGGAAAATTCCACACCTAATTTAGCACTGAGAATTTTCAGATAGTCTGCAACCATTCCTTGATAATTATTTTCTTCATCTAACCATTCAAAAGGGGCAAAACTTTGATCGATACCGACACGTATCGTTGGATGCTCCCGCAACCATTGTTTTTCTTTTTCGGATAAGTGATTTTTCTGTGCATTTTCATAGATAAAATCGTTTAGCATTGCATCAGAAAGCGGCTTCATAACACCAAGCCGGGTATAAATGTCTGCTACTCTACGTAATCTTTTAATTTCCATTGTTCCAATGGGCACGACATCAGGCAATATCATTTGCCGGATGATTTGGGCTTCAAACTTTAGATGTGCATGACTATTTTCGCTGGGAAACTTTTCTTTTATAAGCTCAATAGTTTCTGCAACATGGGTCATGGCATATTTCCAGCCTTTAACGGTTGCTCGTTTGATTTTTTCCACCCGTTCGGGATGAAAGTTCGCTTCTTTTTTACTGGTAAAAAGAATGTCCCCATAAAAGTCCAGACCATAACTCAAAGGATTAATAATATTTATTTCAATGCCTTTTTGTTTAAAATAAAAAGGCTGGTCAGAAAGATAAGCAGGCATTACGTCAACGCGATCTTGTTCAAGATCTTCGTTATTAAAGCTATGTGGAACATGAGTAAAGTTACTTTTACCAATGCCTTGATCCGTTAATAAAGCAACTAATGGAGCTTCGTTTCCTCCCCGGTCATCGTACATAACTCGCTTGCCAATCATTTCGAACGGACTGACTATATTGGATGCTTTTTTACTAATAAAAACTAAAGGGTCATGTTGCATAATGGCCGCAACAGCAACGATTGGGTGGCCGTTGGCATAGGCAGACACCAAGCTTGAATCAGCGATACCATAATGAGCTTCACCAGACACGACTTGGCTAATCACTGAAATTTCTGGATTTCGTTCGCGCAGCTCTACATTTAAGCCTTCTTCTTGATAGAAACCTTTTTCGAGTGCCATGTAATAACCAGCAAACTGGAACATATGGAACCATTTAAGTTGGATGACTATCTTATTAGTTTTTTCCGAAGACTGAGTTGAAGTTTCCTGTTGTGCCCACAATGGGGAATGAAATATCAACATTAATGCGCAGATAAAGATGAGCTTTGGAAAACCACTCCAAAGAATCTGTTGTACTTTCATATGTTTCATGTAGAAATTACATTACATTATGCCAATCATAAAATAAGTGTAATAATACTACAACTAATCGAGGCTCAATTGTGAAGAATAGAAGTTCTTTGAGAAAAATTCTTTCTTTTTTCAAAGTTATTTTGAAGTCAAATTGAATACCACATAGTCACATCACAGGAAAGATATGAGGCGAATAATGCCTTTTATTGTGATCCACGATCGGACAATGTGCGCTATCAAATTATTGATTTTTTGAATATCCAACTTTTAGAGCTGGAAGCCAATACGATGCTCAAAATGTATGGCACACACCAATCCAAGAACAATTCAAAGCTCGCCTTTGTCGCCAATAAAGTCGATATTATCAAGCTATTTAACGCCTACATTGACAATTCAAATGAACTCAAAAATCCTTGGTCAATGCAGATATTTCATTCAAAAGAAGCGGCTAGAGATTGGCTGAATGCGCAGCAACTCGCCTAATACCAATAGACTTGTAGCATTAAGAGAGGAAATCTGACCATGCTTTACAAAATGTATTGCTAATAGTGGGTTCAATATCCCGCTTTAGGTGTCAACATAATCACTGAACCGGCTTATAATGACAATGGATTCACAAGATTCGGGGAGGGATTATGTCGGTTCATATGCTATTTGTCGTTGCAATGGGGATTGCTATTGTGGGTATTATCTACGGAATTATCATCGGCGCTCGAGACAACCACGATAGTAACTTCTAAAGACTCTTTTGTTTATCACGGAAAAAATGCGTCGTTTTGCCATCGTAACCCCTGACTATGACCCTTTTCGTCCTAAGATTATCCGAGTAATTTTTTTAAAACATCAATCAAGGCCTGTGGCTTAAAGGGCTTTTCCATCCAAACCTTAGCACCGAGCTGATGGCACTGCTCCTTCACCTCCTCCGACAAGACGGTGGTCAGAACCACTATTGGGGTAAATTGGTTGGTGGTACTGTTTTTAACATGTTTGATAAATTCAACACCATCCATGTGAGGCATTTTCAAATCAGAGATGATGACGTTAAAACGTTCATTTAATTTACTATAAGCCTCCAATCCGTCTTCTGCGGTAACGATTTCATATCCTTCGCCTTTCAAAGCGATAGCAACCACATGACGCATGGAAGCGGAATCATCCACGAATAAAATCTTATTGCCCATTTTAATTCCCCCGGTTAAATGAAAGATAGATTGACGTTCACATCGATTCCGGTTTTATTTTACCACTCTGTTAATCACATTGCTGTGATGAAATCGGCAGCATGAGTTTTAACCGATATAAAGCAAGATCTGTCAGATTATCGATTTCCTATTCACTCCATAAATTATTGTAATTCTAGGGGCTTCTGTAAGTGATGAAAGTCACATATCAATATATCGCTTTATTCTAATATTTATTGTTAGATAAACTCGGGGAGGAATTATGTTTTTTCTAAACTGTAAAAAGAAACTGTCATCGGTGGAACAATCCATGTTTGAGGCCAATGATGAAATTAAAGCCTTAAATGAAAAACTGTTTGCCTATGAGCAGGAAAACGAACGATTAAAAAAGGAACTCCTACAAAGCCAAATCACCATCAAGGCCACTCAGCATATTCATGAGAACCTTGAAAGCTTTAGTGCCAGCTTTAATGATTTCCAACAATCATTAGAAAGCATGGCAACTAAGCTCAAAGAAGAAAAGAACACCTCTGTTCAAGCCTCCGAAATATCGGGGCAAACTCGCGATAATGTCCGCCTCATCTCAGACAATTTACATCAGATATCGACCAACACACAGCACAATGCTAAGCTGGTTAATAATCTAGAAAAGCATGCGGACAAAATTGGTGACTTTGTCAAAATCATCAGCGATATCTCTGAGCAGACCAATCTATTGGCATTAAATGCCGCTATTGAAGCGGCTCGTGCCGGGGATATGGGCAGAGGCTTTGCCGTTGTGGCTGACGAAGTGCGTTCATTAGCCGAGCGAGCCAATAGCGCCACCCTGGAAATCTCCAATCTGGTGGCCAATATCCAGTCAGATACCACCACTACCAAAAAAGAAATGAGTGCAATTGCAGCGGATTCTGAAACCTATTGCCAAGACGGTGAAAAAGCCATTAGCCAAATGGAGCAGTTGCTGAATTTCTCAGAAAAGATGGAATACACCATCTCAGCCGCATCATTACGAAGTTTTGTGGAACTGGCCAAACTCGACCATATCATCTACAAATTTGAAATATATAAAGTATTTATGGGGTTAAGCCATAAGTCGGCAGAAGAATTTAAAGACCATCATTCCTGCCGTTTGGGTAAATGGTATTACGAAGGTGAAGGCAAACATAGCTTTTCACAATTAAGTGGTTATCAAGAGACTGAAATTCCGCATAAAGCCGTGCATCAAGCTGGCATCACTGCGGTTCAATCCTACCAAAAGGGACAACTCGAAGAGGGTGTTAAGTCTATAGAAGTCATGGAAAAAGCCAGTCTAACGGTGTTACAAAAGCTAGAGAGTATTGCGTCGAGCGCCGAAAGCGAGCATCTGTCCCATTAGTACAGAGAGCCTGTTTAGGGAAAATTGGATGAGCAGGTTAACCTTCGACAACAAATCCCATGCGTTCAAATAGCCATGCTGTCACCAGACAAGGAATGAACAACACGCTCAGTATGAAAAAAAGAAAGGTGACATTGCCACAAGCACAAAATAAAAGTGCCAGCAACGACACAATGATATCCAGAATAACGGCTTTTTTAATGGTACCCATATTCTCCCCAAAATATGAATGGAAGAATTATTTTCGGCTGCCAATCCGTGTCTTTAAATATTTCATCGGAGATAGGTCATGTGGCAAGCAAAGCCCCAAACGAGGCTAGTACCTTTATTCTCTTGGATGTATTCTTGAAATGTTAAATCTGTCTTATTGCTTAAACCTTTATCGTGGTATTTTGCCTTTGTTTAACTCTCAAAACAATCTTACCACAAAACCTTTTTAGGTAGGACTGATGCTTTTTTATAAATAGCAGTAGTACGCTGTCACCTCGGCATCTAATTCGGGCAAGAAGGCTTGTATACCATATGATTATAAATTACCTATTGAGAAATTGGTTCGATTGTAAGGGCAATTTATACTAAACTAGGGCAGATAAAATTATATTTATAAATAGGTAAAGCATGAAAGAAAAAACCGAGTGTCTATTCTGTAGCATTCCCGAAGAAAGAATTATCGCAGAGAATCAACTCGCGTTTGCCATATGTGATGGGTTTCCAGTCACAAACTTTCACTCCTTAGTTATCCCAAAACGCCATGCTATCGATTATTTTGATTTAACTAAAGAAGAATTATTAGCCTGTAACTCTCTTTTACACGCGCTAAAGGACGATATACTAAAACTTGATGATACGATCCAAGGTTTCAACTTGGGCATGAATTCGGGGACTGTCGCAGGACAAACCATTTGTCATTGTCATATTCACTTTATTCCTAGGCGTCAAGGAGATGTGGAAAATCCAAGGGGTGGTATAAGATTTGTTATTCCAGAAAAAGCAAACTATTAAACTCTATCAGAACTATTTTACCACTATGAATAAAATGTAACAGATTTAGATGTAAAATTTTAAACTTGATCAAACTTACAGTGTAAGATCTTATTACATCCCCTTACTAGTCTATTAATTATAATTCAAGCAGCTGATTTAAATTAATTATATAATTTGAAAGTCTCAATTTATATACAACAAAAAATCTTCCAATAAAACGATGAACTGTTTCTCCTTATAGTCTATAAATTATTATGAGTGCTTCTATTTTATTCATATAATGGGAGGGGAAATTATGAATACCTTTAATCTTTTGGTTAGAGCCAGTTTTGTGTTTTTTATTTGTTCTATCTGGACTTCTTCAATAGCAGAATCCATTAGCTTCCTAAAAGCTCATTGCACTAGAAATACAGACAGGTGTGCATCAACTCATGGGAAATATCTTCACAGCAACTCACCTGAAAATGGCGGAACTTCTTGGGGACGTAAACGCTCCGATATCGCTTGGATTGTTGAATATTCGCCTGGAGAACAATCAGTGTATCTCAGAGCTCACTGTACCAGTAATAGAAATAATTGTTCTTCTACGCATGGCAAATATTTTCACAGTAACTCGCCTGAAGGCCGAGGGACTTCTTGGGGGCGAAAGCGTTCAGATATAGCCTGGAAAATAGAATACTCAAAGGGGCCGGGCGTAAAAAATCAAATTATTTATTTGAAAGCTCACTGTACGAACAATGCTGTTGGTTGTACCTCAACTCATGGCAAATACCTTCATAGCAATTCTCCTGAAGGTGGTGGTACATCATGGGGAATAAAACGATCTGATCTTGCATGGATTATAGAATAATTTAGTTTTAAAAAAGCTAGATATCATAATAGAAAATATTGTATGCCAGAAGCTTTATTTGGAGAGGTTGTTAATTTGCATCAAAAATTGATCCAATTAGGCCAAGTTTTTGCGGCATCCTTTGAGCCAGGTTAACAGGAATATGTCCTTAATTTTAAAGGTCAATCGTAGTATTTCAGTGGTATAGTATTTAATGCAAATTCAGGGTCAAAATCCTCTGTAAATTAACAGTATGGACAAAAGTTAACTTTTCAATAACTTATCAACTATACCTGTGATACATATAAAAAAAGCAGGCTTAGGTAATCATTATTTTTACCTACCAAAAACGAAAGTTTTATGAAAAAAATGCACTTATTTACCACCTAATGAACTGTTATACTTGCTATCATTAGCTAAACATCTGATTGATAGTCCGATGAAAGTATTGGCCCAACACAAAAAATTAGTTAAAGGGTACCGGTTTTGATGTTTTCGGGCACTTTGACGGTATACTTCTTCTAGTAAAATGCTTTTCTTTTCTGATAACTTAGCCTACATCAATCCTTACTAAATCATTAATAAATATATATAAATCTTTATTTTTTTCATCATTTTTAATGCATTTTTTCTATTTTTCTACTATTTATTAATTATGAATACCCTTTTTCAAAAAACAATTAAGGGAGGGGCGGACATGTACTCTTTTCGTATTTTTTTTAATGCTATTCTTTGCTTTTTTATCTTCTTTTTTTCATTACCATCATTTGCTGAAACTTTATTTGAAGATGATTTTTCTTCCAATGGCATCAATTCGAGCAAATGGACGATTTCAAAGGCCATCGGAAACGGATGGGAAAAAGACACAGGGGACTTTGTCAGTGTATCCAATGGGGTAGCCATCATTGCTCAGAATAAAACCGATAAAGGAGGCGCCCTCCACTCTAGTAAAATCCCCATTTCGATGGATAAAACATTAAAACTCACTCGGCGAATTAAAATCAATCCAGATAGTTACTTTCGTAACAGTAATTATTTTGTAGATGAAAATGACAACTTTATCGCTGGTTACCGTTATTTTCACAGCTATCGAGATGAGCCCGACGGCGTTTATTTTGTTTATCAGGGGGAAGAACATTTTAATTTATCCTGGAAGGAATGGATAACGGAAGTATTCATTTTCGATCCTCAAACAGGTGAAGCCAGTTATAGTGATGGAAACTCAACGATGACTCGCACATTTTCAAGCTTTTCCGGCGACCATGTATATTTGATATTTGACGCTTATGGCTGGGGGACCGGTCATAAAATAGAAATGGACTACATACGCTTGGAGCAAATTGATTCAACAAGCTCTCCCTCGACGGCACTTCCCGGTGCTCCTCTGATTAGCGTGAATGTCTCGGGACTATATGCTTCAGTCACTTGGCCTGTGGTTAATAACGCAACCTCCTACCAATTTTTCTATGCCCCCTATCCGCAAGCCGACCCAATATATTCAATGGATTTAGGTAATCAAAACAGCATTTCTGCCGCTTTATGGTCCGGTGCAGCCTATTATGTGGCGGCTCAATCGGTCAATGCGGCCGGTAATAGTGAGTATTCAAATATCGAATATTTTATTATCGATGACGATTCAACCACAACAGACAATGCGAATGACGATACCAGTGTCACACTAAATTTCTCAGCATCCGAAGTCTTAACACCGGATGAAGCGCTGAATTATAAGAAGCAATTGGATACCTATGCTGCTGCACAGCGCAAAGCTATTATGTTGTTAAATTCATATTTGTTTGCTGATGCCAGCAAAATTTCCTCTGAGCGACAACAATTACTCTACGCTACCATTATTGATGCTTGGACTGAATTTTACGTGGCGGTTAAACAAATTAATGTACTTCATGAAGGCTTTCAATCTCGCTATGAATCACAATCCAATCGCCAATATCGAGATTCAGAAAACCCTGACACCACCCCACCACCGTTGGATATTATTAATCAATCCTTCGACGACATATTTATGAATAAAGATTCTCAATACATTAATGATTTTAAACTTGCAGAATCAACTATTGGTGATGTGATGACTGGTGTGGAGCGGTTAGAAGAACAAGCTAAATTAGCCGATAATGAAGCAGCTAAAGCAGAATTTACAGTTAACCTTCTTACCGTGATCAAAAAGGCAGGCGAAGTTTCAAGAGGTGCTTTGTCACTTTACTTTGGCTACCAAGGTATTGTTTCTGCTGCAGGCATTGCAAATGGCCTTCCTGTTTATGGTTCCATATATGAGGCAGTACCACTGGTCAAAACACTGGTTGTTGATGTGGCCGCAAATGTTGCCAACACGGCGTTAAACTGGGATTCTGCCTTTAATGGCCCAATGTCGTCATGGGCTGCAAAAGATAAAGAAACTGCCAAAATATATCACCCTATGATTACGCTTGTTGATACAATCGGTCTCGGGTCTGATGTATCAACTGTGTTTTCAGGTTTAACACAGGCAAAAGGATTAATGCTTTTAAATTCTGTCCTAGTTACCGGTGGCGATATTTATACGAGCTATTTTGTTGAATCAGACAGTGAAAACACCGCTCGAGTCACAGCCAGTACGGAGGACTCACAAAAGGAAATGAGTTTACAGGAATATGCGAATACCTTTTTGTTGCCCGGTGAGTATAAATTTACGCAAGAAGATGGCAGCGTTCAGTATTTTACGGTCACCGAAGACAGTAGCTTGATTGCATTGGCATTGGTTAATGAATACTGTCAACAAGGTATTCAAAGTTATTGTCAACTTTCTGAGTCCTTACAGAAAGTGGATAACAATAGTAGTAGCTGTGAAGATGGAAGCGGTGATTGCCTATTGGTGCCAGGCTATACCGGAGATGTCGATTTAAGCCTGATTAATGAAGGTTCAATAGATGCTTGTTACGATGCTCTATATAAAGATACCATAGAGCTGGAATACGAGACTCAAAATATGATTAGCCTAGGTCAAGGTTCAAGCATGGAAGGTAAATTCACAAGCAATGAATTTAGTTCAACTTTCACTTATGAGAACCCCAGTACAGGATATGGTGATAATACGGAATCCTATTCGCTTGAAACCAAAGTGGTTGTCGATTTCGTTAATATGACGGCTGACGTTTATGCATACGCCTCGTCAAAATTGGAGACCAATCCATCACCTCCACAGCTTTCAGAAGTTACCGAAGTCATAACAACCTTAACGGGTAAAGATATCCCCATGACTTCAAGTGATGAAAATGAAATTACATTTGTGGTTAGGGGAGAAAGTGCCTGCAACTACTTTGAAGCCGTGGATAAAACGACTGGTCCAATTTCGTCTGAATACAAAATGACTGGCTGTAAAAGTGAATGCAGTTCAATTTCAATTACACTGTTTCAATCGAAAAACGATAATTAAACTATCGTGAGCAATGATCCTTGTTAAATTAAAGCAACTATAACTAAGAAATAGCCCCGATTATTTGGGGCTGTTTTCTAGATTGAATTAATACTGCTCACAACTCTTTATGTCGGACGGTGTCGTAATTAAGGGGCGGATTCAACCGATCGACGCAACACATTCATTAAATTTCTCGGCAGGCGTTTCATAATTTAAAGTTTTCCTAGGTCGCTCATTAAGTTGCCGAGCAACAGAATCCAATTCATCCTGTGAGTATACTGATAAGTTGAATAAATGCATTTTAGGTGCAACAACCATCCCCAGCTATCCCCATTCACCACCTACTAACACCATTTAAGCTCTCATAAGTTGTTGTTTATTGGTGTTAAGTGGTGTATCTGTGTAGTGAAAGTAAGGCTCATAATGGGCAGGTCGAGTGTTCGAGTCACTCCAGGCCCACCATTATTAAAAGCCTTGTAATTCAGAAGATTGCAAGGCTTTTTTGTTTTATTCCATATTGCGCTATTCTTAATTGTATTATGTTATTTAGTCCGAGTAACACTCAGAGTTTCTTTTTTACTATAAGCTATTTCCGCTCAATATCCTGACAACTACTCCATTCAAAATAAAATCAAGCTGTTCGGTGATCTTTTCCTTTTCATCCTCCGGCAAGAACTGCACAAAAGTTTTAGCCGCTACTCATAAAGTTTATATTTCCTGTATCAACTCATCTTTCTCTAAATCCATCGCCATATCCTGGGTAATTATCGCTGTGGTAATTGCATGACTCTGAGTAAATAAAATATGTAGGACTTTGCTGATATGTTTGTAGGGAGAATGTGAGGTGAGTTTTAACGAATGGATATCAATAAAGGCTAAGTCATTGTTAAGTGTTGGCTATACTCTGGTTGCATACCCCGAAGGCGTGACCAATAATATTACATTTACGCAGGGACTTTACTTACAATAGGCTTATCCGGCTCTTTGCCTATTCTTTTACAAGCTTCAAGATAACGATCCACTGCTGCTTCAAATTCCTTTTTTAACATAGACCGAGAGCTTCCCTTATAGGCCACTGAATCAACGATAAAAGCAATTTTTCCGGAAAGGATATTCTTTTTATCTTGTAGCTCTATTGTCCCTTGGTACCCTTTATAATCTAAATAATCCATAAGTTGTCCTTTTGTGAGGCAAAATTCATATCCGCTCTAACCAAACCAAAGCCTGATACACTTCATTGTCGCTGGGAATTTCCATTCGCTTGAGAAAACCAAGTAAGTAAATTAAAAGCTGACCATGCTCCAAAGTCAGTAATGACTGCCGGTGAAGCTATAGGAAAACGTAGAAGCGTTAATTGTCTTGGTATTTTTTCTATATCTGATCATGGTTCCTATAATAAATTGTAGTCTAAAAATACCGAATTTGATTAGCAAATTTCAATTGGCTATATCTGCATTAAGTATTTACGATGAGCGGCCTAATCCATTAAAATATTGATAAAGTCATAAATTCCTCAAGCATTCAATTCAACGCTTTAGCCAACTTCATCACTATTGGCTAAATAAAAACTGATGGCAAAACACCACAATCTTAATTACAGCCTGATTCCTTTTTACCTTATCCTACCTCAATCATCACTTTAATAACTTTAGGTGGCTCCGTCGGTAATGCATCTCGCTTAATATATAAGCTTGGTACCGGTGAATCTGAACTGTCATCGCTATAAACATGAGTGCCTTTCGTCGATTTTTTATAATTCATTTCAAGTTCTATCATATTTTATTCCTTTTTATTAAATAGCAAAATCTTGCTAATAGCAGTGGCGCAGACAAACAAGCCGGACTAAGCAATCAGGAAGCCTGGACGATTATCAAATCTGACATCGTATTATCAATATTTGACACCTAAAACAATCCACATAATCTGTGGATAACAAACTTCAAAACAGGAGGTTAGGAAGTAATTGTAAAGTAGATTTTAGAACTTGTGTATAACTGTGATAGTTTTGTAAATTTGCAACTCTAAAAAAGGGGCCATCAAAGCCCCTTCATAATGCTTTATTCTTAAAACCAGTATCTCTAATGGCGGCAGCATCGAGTAAGTGCTCGTGAAAAAAATAAAGCTCCGAGTTTCATTTTTAAAAATCTATACTAAAATTATGTATGATTATCTCTTAAATAGGGGGAATTATGAAAAAACGAGAATGCATTTATATAACAGAAGTTAATTTTGACCAATTATCCAAACGCTCATCCCCATTAACTGCAAACTATATTATCAGAGGGGTATTATACCTTTCCTGCCGAGCTAGAAATTGGTTTATAGATAGAATTAGTTAAAAAAAGGGGCTCTTACGCCCCTTAATTTTAAGGTGAGTTATTATTTCCATGGCTGCTTACCTTGCTCTGGTAGCAGCTTACTTGCCTCTTCCCATTCCGTTTCTTGCTGTGCTTTCCGGTATCCTCTAATACTGCAAATCTTATCTAATGTCACAACATAACTTTCCCATACAGTTATATTTAATGAGGACAATACCTTTTCAACATAGAGCAAATAGTTTACATCTGCTTCAATAAATCGCTTATCAAAGTCTATGTATATAGTATGATGTTGCTCATTGGAATCCGGCAAACTTCATGGTTATATATTCTTAGAAGGCATAAAAAATATAATGAAATGAGTAGAAGTACTACAGATGAAGAATTTTATTATTTTGATTTACAAAAAGCCAAAGATTTTGTAGATTCAAAGAATTCTATGTGAGCTGAATAGTAAAATTACTCCTTAACTGAAGGTGACAGCTTAAATAATACAAAAGGGACAAGATTGCCTGTTAATTTGCAGCAAATTTGCTCCTGGATTTGCATTGAAATCTATTCCACAACAATTCGAACCTACACCTTTCAAATTTGAGAATTATCTCTATTTTTGTCACTGAGCAAAGTATATTGCAATAATATTAAGTATCATTCTGTTTATATTTCAGCAATAACGCTTCGGCCTGCCGGGGATTAAGTTTTTTCCATGGCAGAGGTACCAGGCCCGACACTTTTTCACAATAAAGCCGGTAAACTTCACCATGATAGACTATAAGCTTTTTTTCTTCCATTCGGGAACCAACAATTAAATACAGTGTCACCATAAGATAGGCAGCAAACTGGGTGGTGGACATATCCCGAGTCCAGATGAGTACCAGTAGGAAAAAATACCAGGGATGGCGGACATAACGGTGAAATGGGGATATATGGAAGGCTTCCAGGTCTTTAACCGACGTTACCTTCCCCATTAATTGGCGAGTACCAAAAAATTCGTGCAGATCATAATATTTTAGCGATGCGATAAATCCCACCATGGCCAAAAAGGCGAATCCATTGGCTAGGTAAAACAACCAGCCCTGCCATTGCCATAGAGGCTCACCCGGATAGACACTCAATATCCATAAAAGCGGCACGCATAAAACCACAGCCAGAGCATTAAATCCCAGTCTGTACCATGGCATACTAGTAGGCCAACGGACAGACACCCATTGTTTTAAGCCAATGGACGCAGTGATAGAATGGATAACAAAATAACCTAAAAAAATTAGTATAACGATAATAATGGAATGTTCCATTTTTCCCCGATGTTTGTATCCGACAACTCAAGCTCCAGTGCGCGAGTTTTAGTAAGAACCGATGTTTGGCACAAAATTAATGTTACATATTCTACTGGAATTTTATCGGGCAAGATAATAGCGTGATTACTTATGAAAATTAAAAAACATATATTACTAATTTTTCTTACTCTGGTATTTATTACCGCTTGCCGCTCGGTAACGACGACGCAAAACATGGAAAATCGGCCGGAGCATCATACGGATAATGGATACAAAAATCTTTATATCGTCGATGCCAAAAAGAACTTTTTTAGTTTTTTAAAAATGCGTTACTTTGGTGATACTCAGTGGGCCAATCACGAATCTTTTGCCAACCGGATTCCGGTGCAAAAACTTGACCTGGAAAAAGTATATCAACCAGGTCATAAGCCCCAAATTAGCTGGTTAGGACATTCAACTTTTTTAATACAGTACCAAGGTATTAATATCTTAACCGATCCGGCTTTTTGTGATCGAACTTCACCCTTTAGTTTCGCGGGGCCAAAGCGTTATACTCCGCACGTCGTTGACTATTCAAAGTTGCCACAAATTGATTATGTCTTTATTTCGCATAATCATTACGATCACTTGGATAGTGAGGCGATAAAAGTACTGCATAACCAAAAAATTACGCCACGATACTATGTGCCATTAGGCATAAAAACCAGGCTGCTTGAGGACGATGAGCGACTTAAATCGGAAAATATTGTTGAAATGGATTGGGGTGAACATAACAGTCATAAAGGGGTTAAGATAAGTGCATATCCATCACAACATTGGTCGGCTCGATCACTATTCGATCGATTTGAAACATTGTGGGCCAGCTGGCGAGTTGAGCTAGATAATTTCAGTTTTTGGTTTGCCGGTGATACGGGTTATAACGAGCGCCTTTTTAAGGAGTTAGGAAAAACAATTCCCCCTGTCAATCTGTCTTTTATCCCCATTGGTGCTTACTCTCCTCGTTCATTTATGAAAGCCTACCATTTGAATCCCGAAGAAGCGGTGCTGGTGCATCAACACATTAAAACCACTCAAAGCATTGGGATGCACTGGGGCACATATCCTCTAACCGCTGAAGCTCCAATCGAGCCGCCAATTCGTCTAAAAAGCGCGGTAACAAAGGCCGGGGTTGACGAAGATGAATTTACCGTGATGCAACTGGGCGAGACACGGGTAATTGATCATATTCAAGAATAGTTTTTAGATTTTATAGCGATAAATTGGCCAACCGTCGTCTAAACTGACTAGCTAAATCATGGTTGACCGGTGATATCATATTGCTGATAGTAATGAGCATCTCTTTAACCGCCCCTTCTTTAAAATCGGGCTCTTTTTCTAAAATAATAAATAGATGATCGACGGCCGCCTCATATTGATAAGTTGCCACCAGACAGATGGCTAAATCAAAGCGACAGTTGGAATTGTCCGGCTGTTCTAGTATTTCTTTTTCGAGCTGGTTTAATCCTTTGGTTTTGCCTGCCAGTTCGGCAAAGGTTAATTGCCCGTTTAAAGCCTTACCCATTTCTGAGCTTTGATCTTGTTCCGGCAGTTTGCTAAACAACCCTTGGGCCTGAGCAATTTCTCCGATATCGATAAAGATCTGTACCATTTCTAACGCAATACGTGTATTGCTCGGATCATTTTTTATCGCATCGGTTAACATTAAAATGGCGGATGGCGTATCACCGGATAGGTGCTTTTCCCTGGCTTGTTCGCGGATTAAGTCGGATTGATGAAAAATATTAAAATCTTTTAACAAGCCTCTGGCTTCGACTTCTTGTATTTGCCCCACTTCTTTTCTGACTACTTTTTCATCCTTAAATACCAATAAAGTGGGTACGTTTTCAATTTGATATTCTTTCCTTAATTCAGGATTTTCATCAATATCAACTTTGGCAAAAATAAATTCTCCGGCAAACTCCTCGGCCAATTGGGAAAAGAGATCGGCCATAATGACACAAGGTTTCGACCAAATCCCCATAAACTCAACGACGACCGGGACTTTATTGGAATTAAACAGAACGCTTTTAGCGAAACTTTCTTGGCTTACTTCAAAAATTAAACTTTCTTTATTCAACGATACTTTCCTTTAATGAATAATATTAGGGTCTGTCATTATACTAAAAACATAAAAATCAGAATCAGTTAGTATAGATTTGTATCAGCTATGCATTACGTCCCTAAGTAACGATATAGTAATTGTTCCCAATCTGCGATCCGGGTTCGTTTTAAAACTTCCCGATTAATTTTTTCCGTCAAGGGACTTTGAGTCGGCAATACGATTCCATAGTCCTCTTGTTCCAACATATCCGGCAGTACCGTCAAAGTACTCGAAAAATGGGTATTTATCTGGTATTTAAGTATCGGAATATCATAGACCAACGCATCAATACTATTTGCCTTTAAAGCCTGTAAGCCTGCTTCTATATCCGGATAGGTGTAAAAGTGGATTTTGTTTTGTTTTAAATAAGATTCACTACTGGAATGTTCTACGGTGGCGACTCTGAAATTAGGTAGATCTTCAGCACTGCGGACGACGGTATTTAATTGGTTAACGGTGAGGCTGGCAGTAATAGCAGCGGTTATACTGGAGATAATAATGATACCGGTGAACATCCAGATAATCGCTACCACCCGCCCCCAAAACGACAGCGGAGCCTTATCCCCAAAACCAACCGTTGTCATCGTGACAGCAGACCACCAAAATCCCGAGCCAATTCCTTTAATGGGTTTTTTATCAAATTGTGATTGGTTGTGATTTCGCTCTAATATCCAAATTAACACGCCAAATAATAGTAGAATACCGACTAACAAGGTTAATACTTTTAAAAAATCAGCGGAAAAAAAGTTTTTTAGTATTTGAAATATCGACGTTTCACTTTTTTTGGAAACGGCAATCCCCAATCCGGAATGATAAAACGGCTGGCTAAAATCGACGATTTTTTCACGTTCATGAGTAATGGATAAGGCACCGATACCCAATTGAAATTTTCCCTTTTCGACCCCTTCAAAAAGGGATTTTAACTTGCTCTCCTCAAACACATAATCCCATTCATGACTCTGAGCAATTTGCTGCCATAACTCGATACTAATGCCTGACCAGCTATTATCACTATTTTTGATAACAAATGGCGGTGCTTCCTTAATAGCGATTACCAACTTGTTTTTGTTACTTTCTGTCTTGACTGATTGATCGGCAAATAAAAGGGAATTTGTTAGCAACAAAAGTATCAGTAGTAAGTAATAATGCAATTTCATCAGCAGTGTTAACCAGGTTTATATACAGTATTGAAATTCAAGCTGTTTTTCTGATTATAAAACGATTTAACAGCGCTTTCCAGATAATCCACAGGACCTTTCTTTAAGTACAGCCAAGGCTGTCTATGTGAGGTACATTTAACTTATAAAAGTTCATGGCTGGGTATAAAAAATATTTTGTTACATAAGGGGCTGTTGGCCTTTCATCTTTGCCACTGCTGGCAATAATTTTTTCATCCAACAAGGCAGAAGGAACGTGTAATAGTTACCCTATTTGAGTAACTAATAACACAGTTGGGTGGAATTGTATCCCAGCCCTCTTGTTTTAAAGAAAGGGGTTGAAGCGGAAAAAGCTTCACTCTGCGTTGCTCATCATTCATTTAGAGTAACTGAACTACATTCTTCGCGCCTTGATTGAAACTTTTTCCGTTTCAACGGAGGTATATATGAAAGACCAACAGACCCTAGCATTCTGTTAAAATATAGGAATGTTTACTCATCTCGCATCTAAAAACTCTTACAACCCACGAAGCATTGCTAAAAAGTTATGCGATTATGCGGTTACTATTAAATTATTAGGCTGGAAACCGCATATTGGCCAACGTGGTGTAAATGATATCCTATTTTTAATAAGAAATGGTTACATTGAATTGCCTAAGAAACCAGAATCGGTAAGGTTAACGCTGGAACTTTCGAACGATAAATTAACAGCGGCTAGTATTTTTTTTGTCGTGGGATTGATTAATGAGCAGAGATTATTAGAATTCGATTCATAAAATAACGAAAAGATAGGGCATGTTAGGGGCAGTTGATTTTCCATAGATCAAAATCCGGATTTAGGTAAACATCCATATGTTTACCCGAAGAAATAGTTAATTACCGGGAACGACATGCCGTTGACGATAATGCTGTTCGTAGGCCGCAGGTGTCACTATATCACCGGCATAAATATAAGCAGCAATCTTTTCCACCTTATCACGCTCAATTATTAATTCCGGCATAATATTAAATCGACGAACCGCGCCAAACATCAGGCTGGTTTGAATATCTCGAGTCTCTACCCAATCGGCAACCGCATTAATAAAAGACATTTCATCCGGATAAGATCCGATATAATGACGCCTTACTGCAAATATGGGAGGAGCGACACGTTTGCTCATATCCATGCCTCCGGCATCACCATGACAGCTATTGCAATGCTGGAGATAGAGCGCCTTTCCTTCTTTAAGTAACTGGGGATCGGCTGCAATAGCAAAATTTCCAATACAGAACAAGATAACAAGCAATATTAAATTTTTCATATAAATTCTCTCATTTCGTTTCAATTATTGTCACTTAACTTTAAAATAAATTCCACTTACTTTTTCTTTATGAGGCCATGCGAAATATTATGGGTTTTAAAAAGATTATCTAACTCAACCAGGCCATTAAACTAGAATTAATAAGGTAACCACTGAGTTAATATCTCATGGTTTTAGGGACGATAAATAGCAAAGATATGCTTACTTTCAGAAGAATTATTATCACGATTATTGGTTTGTTATTTAATATTCCGGCGATAGTCTTATTTGCCTCGGCTATAATCAAAAATGATTATGCTTCGAACGATACTTGGGCAATGTTATTTATAGCTACCTTGCTTGCAATAGTCGGCGTTATACTCTGGTGGGTTGCTTATGACATGGGGAAAAACAAACGACGGAGTGATACTGATCCCAATGCGATTGTTATGGCTCATTTACAGAATATGGATGATAATTTAGACGAGTAATAAATTCTGAATGGCTAAAGCAGTATTTTAAGGTGATAGTCAAATGAGCGGGCATCTTAGCTAATGCCTTATTAAACAATCCTCTATTAACTTTAATATTGGTATATCGTCCTTTACTTTTAACCGGTATACACAAAGCTTTTATTTTATCGTTTTCCAAATCAACCTGTATAGCGTAATCCATACCTGATAAATCACAAGCCACTCGCGTTCTTTCACCCATGACACGGTCTTGACGTTTGATCAGGGTAAAAAAATAGGTAGCATTCAAGGGTTCCTAACGGTAGACCGCCGCTATAACTTATCATTGATCTGTATAAGCTTTTAACTGGAGCAGGCGACGAGAATTAAACTCGCAAATACAGCTTGGAAGGCAACATTTTTACCGTTAAATTATGCCTACATATACTGGAACCTTTTTTGAAAGAACAACTTGCACCACGGGGCAATTAAATTGGCGAAAGGCAGAGGTAACGATCCTCAAGGCATATTTCAGCCTCCTCTTGTTTAGCAAACACTTTATTTAAAACATGACGTTTCCCTGAAACGTTTACCTTTCAAAATTGGTCGGGGCATCTGGATTTGAACCAGAGACCACTCGCTTCCAAAGCGAGTGCGCTGACCAGACTGCGCTATACCCCGATATTTGGCGCGAATGATGGGTGCCGCCCCCCACGACCTCCGCCTCGACAGGGCAGTTCTCTACTGTTGAGCTACATCCGCGTATCTTTATTTAGTTACAAAACCGTTGATTGGTACCCAGGGTAGGTCTCGAACCTACAATGACCGTTTGATCGCCGATTTCTACGACCGCTGTGTATATCCTTTATTTAAAAAATAAGCACCACTTAGGCAAAAAAATGGTGCCCGGAGCTGGACTCGAACCAGCATGACCGTTAAGGTCAACATCCATCGTGTTTACCAAGTTTCACCATCCGGGCAATAAAGCTTGCAATGAATGCGAAAAAAGATGAATGGAGTGAGTAGTTACTAAAACTATCCGGCGGGAGGGAAAATAATAATGATAATAAACAACCATTGTAATCGTGCGTTTAGTGGGAATGATTAAGAATGCCGAACTAATTCGTTATCCCCTATCTGGTTATTTATTTTGATTACCAACTTACAATGGACAAATAGGGATATAAACCATTAACTGTTCAATATAACCAGGCGGCCTATTATAAAACGCTGGAATCTGGCGCTACTCTTTTGTAATAGATATGGCTTTGATACCGAAGAAATTTCTTAAATTCCCCCTAATATATACTATTTTGGTACAACGGGGGTATGTTAAACTAGCCGCATGGACAGTTTATTTGCAGAAGAAATTGAAAGAATGCTCGGTACCTGTATAAGCGCTATCGATGAGCTACAATCCAAAGGTCATAGTTTGGATGAAGCTGTATTAGAAGTGTTGGGACAGTTTGAGGACACTATGCTGGATCATGGTGTAACACCGGATCAAAGCCAGATGATGTTATTGGATCTATCGACCGAACTGCGCAGGCATTATAAAGTCAATAAACCAGAATTGGACAGCTAATTATTAACTTTTCATAAAGGCCAATAGCGAAGCTGTCACCGCAACATTAAGCGACTCTACCCCTCTTTGCATCGGTATTGATACGGCATTATTGCAATATTTCATCACCGTTTTCGATACCCCTTCACTCTCATTACCCAAGACAAATACCGTTTTAGCCTTTAAATTAGCAGCATAGATATTCTCTTTAGCATGTGAAGAGAGCGCATAGATGTCTGCTCCGTCAAAAGTATCCAAAACATCTTCCAGAGTTTTGCAATAGACTATCGGGATTTTGAATAGGGTTCCAGCACTGGCTTTCATAACCAGCGGCGAAAGCTTGGCACTATTGTGACGGGGTAAAATAATGGCATCAATATGACCTGCTACTGCCGAACGAATAATCATTCCCAGGTTTTGGGGATTCTGCACCCCATCTAAGGCAAGTACTCGGTAGCTTTCCCCTAAATGGGATTTTAACTTTGTTGCCTCCATATGCAGTGGAGCAATAATATCGATGGCAACACCTTGATCCTGACGAGCATTTTTAGATATTCGCGACAGGGCTTTTTTATCGTGATAAACGATTTCAATATTTCTTTGTTTGGCCTTGGAAACAATCTGTTTAACAATGCCGTCTTGTTTATTAGACTTGGCCAGATGCAGTTTATATATCTGCAAACTTTCATCGGCTAATACCTCGTCGACCACATTACGACCATAGAGCGTTAGCAATGTATCAAAAAAGCCTTTTTTCTCTTGATAGGATTTAGAATCTTTCATTGCCGTATTATACCTTATAAAAAAGGCAAAAATTTATCTTTACTTGGCAAAATATTAGTGTAGAGTTATTCTTTCCTTTTGATCGGAAGGTAGTATTTGGGCCTCGATTATGAGTTCAAATAGGTCGTTAAAGCTTCTGTTGTTGGCATAGTCATCGGTACTGGTATCCATGGATTGCACCACGACCAAATCCCGTTCGGGAATAATTAAGATATACTGTCCGTTATTACCTCGAGCTGAAAAAGGAGTCTCTTCAAATTGGTAGCCTTTTAACCAGCCATTATCGGAAACCCACCACATATAGCCAAAACCGACCCCGGAATCAACAACGGAGTATAAGGTCGTACTTTCTGTAATCCATTTCGAGGGTATGATCTGCTCACCATCCCATTGGCCATTATTGAGAAATAACAGACCAAACCGAGCACGATCCAGGGTGCTGAGTTTAAACAGATAGGCCGGATGATCGGATATATCGCTTTCGTAGCTATATTGCATATTATCTAGGGAATAATGTTGCATGCCGATGGGATTGGCGATTTGTTGTTCGAAAGCGTTAAAAATTCCATTTCCGGTTAGTTGCTCATAGATGCTGCCGGCAGTATTGAAATCCCAATTATTGTAATAGAAATAGGTGCCGGGGTCGTGACTGCCTCGCTCAGGACGTTCCGCTTTCATGGTAGAGGTTTCGTAGGCTGCCGGGTGATAGACGCCGGAGCGTGCCATCAATAGATGTTTTATGCTGGCCTGTTTTTCGTCGGAGGTTAAACTGGGAGGAACCGAATCATCGATACCAATTTGTTCCAAAGTCCAATTTAAATTGATTTGGCCGTTGTTTACCGGGTTACCATATAGAGCACTTAATAAACTTTTTCGTACCGAATAACATGAGATCGGACGCTCGGTATCACCCCATTCGGCAATAATATAACCGTCTTCAATAATGGCTATGGCAGTGGAGCCATAACTTTCCCAATACGCCTTTGCTTTTGCCAAACCGGTACTGGACCAACCTGCCATCTGCTCCGCGCTGGCTTGCGCCATGAGCATCGAACTGCTGGGTGTTGGCGTCGCAGTCGGTGTTGGTGTAGGAATGGGAATCTGGCTGAGATAATCACTGATAGGGCCTACATCAAGCAGCCCCCCAAAGGTATCCCCATGAACATAAACACGACCGTTTTTAGTGCCTAGATAATTATCTGTGGAAGGATAAAAGCGTGCGTAATAATCCTCAACATCGGCACTTTGCTGGCCGGAAGGACTAAAGTATTGGGGATATTGGCTTTCGGCCCAATCAAAGACTTGATTCGAATCGCTTATCTCATCGGCAAATGGTTGCGATAAAAAAACTAATAGAAATACTAGTAAAAATTTTCTCACGACTTGATCCGAATTTTAAATGCCTTGTCAGTATACTGGGATATTAAAAAATATAGACAATAGGTGGGAGCTGGAGTTCTCAATTCATTATACAAAATAAATTCAACCCGAAGTGCTAATTTACAAATTTTTACATGCGCTTAAAATTAAGCTTATGTATAACCCATTAATCCCGGTAGCCATAAGACAATTTGGGGAGTTGAAATTAAGACCCCAATGGTGACGACATCGGCAATAAAAAATGGTGTGCAACCACGAAAAACATCTTGCACAGTGCATTCGGGTCTGACACCTGCGACTACAAAACAATTTAATCCGATCGGAGGGGTTATCAAACAAAGCTCCGCCATTTTAACTACGATAATTCCAAACCAGATAGAGCAACCGACACCGGACACACCAAAGGCCGACTCCGCTGCCGTAATGCCTTCACCACCATTAAGGGCGATTACTGCCGGATATACTACCGGTAATGTCAATAACAGCATGCCAATGGCATCCATAAACATTCCAAGTACCGCATAAGCACATAAGATAAACAGAAAAGTTAACATCGGGCTTTGTTCCAAACCGACTATCCAATCGGAAAAAGCCGAGGGTAGATCGGCAAAACCCAGAAAACGAACGTATAACAATACCCCCCAGATAATCGTGAAGATCATTACCGTGAGTTTGGCTGTTTCCATTAACGAGCTTTTTAACTCCTTCCAGCGCATGCCTTTATACAGAGCCATTATCAAGATCACAAAAGCTCCTAAAGAGCCAGCTTCGGTGGGTGTTCCTACTCCGCCATAGATACACACGACAATAATACCGACCACAAAAAAGATCGGTAAAGCTCCCGGTAGGGACTCAAAACGTTCTTTCCAGCTATATCCGGTAACCGGCGGACCAAAATTTTTATTCATTTTGGCCATCATAATAACCAAGCCACCATAGATTAGCGCCGAAACGGCTCCCGGTAAGAACCCCGCCATAAGTAATGCACCCACATCCTGCTCAACAATAATGGCATAAATCACCAAAATTGCCGAAGGGGGGATCAAAGAGGCTAAGGTTCCACCGGCCGCTACTACACCGGCGGCAAAACGTTTGTCATAGCCTAGTTTTAACATTTCTGGTACGGCAATACGGGCAAATACCGCCGATGTCGCAACCGATGCACCGGATACAGCAGCAAAACCCGCAGTAGAAAATACCGTCGCAACGCCCATACCGCCCGGTAACCAGCCAAGCCAACGCTTTGCAGCTTCAAATAAGGTTTTTGTTAATCCGGCATGATAGGCTAAAAACCCTATTAATATAAATGTTGGAATTAACGACAGAGCGAGAGTTGAAACTTTGGAATGAGGAATAGTACCGGCCATTTTTATGGCCACTAAAAGTCCCTTATCAAACCCCAACTTCGCAGAAAAGATCCATAATAAGCCAAGAAAACCGGCCAATGCCGCGGCAAAGGCAACACGAACGCCTATTACCACAAATAACAACATAGCTCCGGTTACCCATAAACCGATATGAATGGGATCCATACTGCCCATGGTTTCAAATAAACTCATTTGGCAGACTCCCCATTGCGGTTATTTTCAATATCACCCATCACCGATTCCGCTTCTTTAGCGGCTACGGTAGCCGCATTTTCAATTAACGGTACCGCAACCGGTTGGTCTCCACCTTCTTTAACCGCCCTCAGATAGGCCCACATTTGCAAAATTAAACGTAAGGCTAATACCGTTAGAGCAATCGGAACCACCAATTTAGCCGGCCATGTGGGTAAGTTGATATCCAAAGATGAATCTCCAATGGAATAGGCGCGCCAAAAGTGTAAATACGACCCGTATATAAGAACCAGTGTTACCAGAAACATTAAAAATACCGAAAGCAGTTCCACTAGCCAAAGCACTCTTCCATGTAAATGACCAACCACAATATCCATCCGAATATGTCCGCCCATTCGTTTGGTATAAGCAATCCCCAAAAAGGCCATAAAGGCCATGGCTTGTTCTACCCAATCAATATAACCATCGATGGGTAAGGAAAAAAACCAACGTCCAAGCACATTAGCAGTAGCCAGAAACACCAATAAAAATATGACCATACCTCCGACTAAATTTAAAAATGACTCCAGTTTAAAAAATAGTCGATCGGCACGGCTTAATTTGGAATTATCTTCTAATACCGTTTCTGATCCGGACATAAGCGATCCTTACGAAAGAATTTAGATGAAAGAGAGTTACGCAATATTCACACCCAAAAATGGCTTGGGTGTGACTACTTTAGAGAGAGGTTTTGCTGTTTATTTAGCAAAAAGGCCTGCAGTAAAATCAAATAACTCTTGAGCCTTAAAATTTTTACTATTTTTCTTGATCCATTCCTGGCGAACCGATTCAGCCAGTTTATTGAGTTCGGCGGTTTGCTCCGGGGTAAAAGTAACCATGGCTAATCCTTGTTCTTTGACTGCAGCTGTATATTTACCGGTGGTATTGTTATCGTAATTATCCACATAATAGGCAATCGCTTCGTTTACCGAGCCTAATAGTGCTTCACGATGGGCAGGCTTCAGTGCATTAAGTGCATCGGTATTTACCACTACCGGACAGTTGGCAGAGCCGAGATTCAGGTTAGTGGTTGCCCACTTACCAACCTTATAGGACTTGGTAGCCAAATGCGCATGCGGTGCAAATGAAGCAGCATCGATTACGCCGGAATCCATTGATTGTCGAACTTCAGAAAAAGGAACACCGGTTTTAACCGCACCCAATTTGCCTAGAACCCCCATAATTCCACCGGGTCCACGAACACGCATACCTTTAAAATCACTTAGCTGTTTAAGCGGTTCGGTTTTACTGACAATATTATACTGAGGCATAGGTGTAGGCATTAGCAAGGTGGCATTCCAGCGTGCCAGATCTTTCGCTACGGTAGGATGTTTAAATACTTCGGTATAGATCTCGGCAATTCTTGCTAAGGACAAATCTTTAGAAAAAGGTAGTTCGGTAACGGTAATAGTGGGGTTTTTAGCGGTGTGATAAAAGGAGCAAAATTGTGCCATTTCAAAAGCTCCAATAGAAATGCCGTCTAAATTTTCCCGCGATTTAGACAAGCCTCCATAGGAGATATTTAGTTTAAACTCACCATTGGTTTTGGCTTCTACCAGTTCTGCCAGTTTTTCAACATTTTCCGTAAATGCCCGTCGCTTGCCCCATAGTGAGACATTCCATTGTGTAGCAGCCAGTACTTCACCAACGCTGAAACCGGCAATAACTACCGACACTATAGCGACTTTGCTGATTTTATTCATTTGAAAACTCCTTCCTTTTGGTTTTTTTGGGTGATTTGCAATTCAGTATAGATAAAAAATACAAAGGTTTGAATAAAAGTTGTCAACCAATTCGCTTGCTTTTTATTAAAGTATTCAAGCGAATTGTGAGATACGGTATTGTAAACTAAACTTTAAGAGAAAAAGATTATCAGGAGTGATTGCTTGGATTGAAATTTTGTTGTGAAAGGAATTTAAAAAAAACGGGCTCAACAAAAACATTACGAGCCCGATAACAGACGCTGTTTACTATGGGTAGGAATTAACCATAACGTCCTTCAATATAATCGGCGGTCTCTTTCTGAGCCGGAGCTACAAAGAGATCTTCGGTCTTTTGATGTTCCACCACTTTTCCCATCAACATAAAAATACACTCTTCACTGGCACGTCTGGCCTGAGCCATATTATGGGTTACAATTAAGATACTGTATTGGCCGCGCAACTCCCAGATCAACTCTTCAACCGCAGCAGTTCCTTTAGGGTCTAGGGCGGAACAAGGCTCATCCATTAAGAGTAGATTAGGTTTTACCGGCAATAAGCGGGCAATACAAAGTTTCTGTTGTTCTTCTAAGGACAGCCCTGTGGCTTTATGGTTTAACTTATCTTTTACTTTGTCCCATAATAGCACCTGTTTTAGAGCACTTTCAACAATATCGTCTTGGTCGGCTTTGCTGTATTTCTTATCCTTCATGTGTAGCTTGTGGCCGTAAATCACATTTTCCCAAATTGAAGTCGGTAAGGGATTAGGACGCTGAAAGACCATGCCGACCTGTTTGCGTACCTGAACCAGCTCGACTTCCGGCGCATAGATATTTTGGTTTTGTACATTAATACTACCTTCAATACGGACATAACCCAAGCGTTCATTAATCCGATTTACACTACGCAGAAAGGTGGATTTTCCACAACCGGAAGGACCGATTAAGGAGGTGATCATGCCGTCGCGAATATTTAGATCGATATCATACAAGGCCTGAAAATTACCATACCAGAGATTTAGTTTTTCCGTGGTAATGGCGTAATCGTGATTGTTATCATCTAATTTTTCTGCAGTTGCCATATTCATAAGATTCAACTCATTATTTATTTAAAAAAATTGTTACTGGTTTAACCAAAACGTCCTTCGATATAGTCGGTAGTGCGACTATCGTATACCTGACCATTAAACATGGCTTCGGTTTTACCTATTTCGACACATTCGCCTTCGAGGAAAAAGGCGGTCCGATCGGCCAACCGTCTGGCTTGTTGCACCAGATTGGTGACCAAAATAATGGTCATCTCACTTTTCAATTCTTTTAACACATCTTCGATACGCATGGTGGTAACAGGATCGACCGCGATTGAAAACTCATCCAATATCAACAATTCAGGCTCTTGCGATAAGGCCCGTGCAATAGTCAAACGCTGTTGTTGTCCACCGGATAACAAACTACCTAACGAATCGAGACGGTCTTTTACCTCATCCCAAAGTGCTGCACGGGTAAGACATCGTTCCACAATTTTATCCAGCGTAAGCTTATCGCGAATGCCTCTTAAGCGCGGCGATAAGGCGACATTTTCATAAATGGTCAATGGCAACCCAACCGGTAAAGGAAATACCACTCCGATACGACTGCGTAAGGCATATACATTTTTTAATTGATGAATATTGCGATCATTAAAGAAAATATTGCCTTCCACATGCATATTGCTGTTGAAGGTATTCATCAGGTTCAAAGTCTTTAAAAAACTGGTTTTACCCGCATTAGCCGGTCCGATAATACCGAAAATCTCATTTTCATACACTTCCAGATTAATTCCGCTTATAGCAGTTTCGTTACCGTAAGATATGCTAAGATCCTGAACCTTAAGTTTTTTATTTCCAGTAACTATAGCATTTCCATTGTTTTCGTCTAACGTTGCTGTGTCTACCATTTTTTCTTACCTCTTAAATGCATACGGAATGCGATAGAAATACTATTCATAATCAAGACCATGGAAATTAACACCAATGCCACCGCGTAAGGTAAAGCCTCCGGTACATTAGGCACCTGTGTGGATACCACAAATAGATGCAGCGACATTGCCATGGTTTGATCAAATATGCCTTGCGGCAAGAAAGGTAGGAAAAAGGCCGCCCCGGTAAACATAATCGGTGCAGTTTCACCGGCAGTACGAGATACTTCCAGTATCACACCGGTTAAGATACCGCTGACCGCATTGGGTAAGACCACCCGGCGAATGGTTTGCCAACGGGTGGCCCCCATATTCCAGCAAGCTTCACGAAACGCCATTGGCACCGCTTGCAGGGATTCACGGGTGGCGACAATAACTATCGGCAGGGTCATAATCGCCAGGGTTAAACTGGCGGCTAAAATACTGGTACCAAAGCCGAAAAAGATTACAAAAGCGCCCACTCCAAACAAGGCGTGCACAATCGACGGTACACCGGCCAGATTAATAATCGCCAGGTTGATAAACCGGGTGAACCAATTTTCTGCGGCATATTCACTTAAATAGATAGCGGCTGCGATACCCAGCGGTACCGATATTAATAACGCCAGGGAGACCAACCAAACGGTACCCAATAAGGCCGGAAAAATCCCCCCTTCGGTCATCCCATTCACCGGATCGGTAAACAAGAAATCGATGGAAATTAAAGAGCCTCCTTTGACGATTAAGGTTCCTAGGATTACCAATACCGGTAGGATCAATAATAGGGTCATTAAAAGAAATAGGGTTTTATATAGGCCCTGAACTTTTTTATTTTTAACATTCAGGTCTGATTCTGTAAACTGATTTTCTGCTAACATGATTTTTACCTTTATAAACTACTGGTTTCTAACACCACGAACAATCAAATCTGCCGTGAGGTTGATAATAAACGTAATCACGAATAAGAAGATTCCAATAGTAAAGAGTACCTGATAATGCTCCGAGCCTACGGCTGTTTCACCCAGTTCGGCAGCAATTGTGGCTGTTAAGGCACGTACCGAGTCGAACACGCTGCCTGGAATATTGACGGCATGACCGGTTGCCATTAAAACTGCCATGGTTTCACCGAAACCACGCCCGACACCCAGCAATATCGCTCCCAATAAACCGTTTTTTGCAGCCGGCAGTACAGTTTTATAAATCACCTGCCAACGTGTCGCACCTAATGCCTCAGCGGCTTCTCGATAGCGATCCGGAACCGCTTTCAAGGCGTCTTCAGCAATAGAGGTCATAATAGGAGCGGCCATGAGGCCTAAAATTATTCCGGCGTTTAAAACAGTTAATCCAACCGGAACATCAAACAGATCGATAATCAACGGATTCATAATGGAAAGGCCGATAAAGCCCCAAACGACAGAAGGAATAGCAGCTAAAAGTTCTACTAATACTTTTAAAGACTCACGCGTCTTACCAGTGGCAAATTCTGCAATGTAAATTGCCGTTCCCAGAGAGAATGGGATAGCGACCAACATCGCCAATCCGGTAACACTAGCGGTACCGGCTATCAGAGCCAGAATACCGTATTCTGGAGCATCTTCATCACTGGGTTCCCAGTATTGAGAGCCGAAGAATTCGCTAAAACTAAATCCTTCAACTAAAAAGCCAAACCCTTCTAGGGTAACGAAGACAAAAATACCGACAATAAAGATAATTGCTGAAATACCACCGATAAACACAACAAACTGGACCAGCTTGTCGAAATACCAATCCAGATTGCGCTTATCGAAGGAGTCATTAAGTGATTCTCTAGGGAGCGGCATGGACTGTTCCGTGGCCTTTAGGGTTTCGCTGGATTCAACGTTAGACATAGTTTAAACCTCATCACCACGTAATAGTTCGATTAAATCTCTAACGTGTAAAGCCAAAGTTCGATAAAGATTTTCCATTCCCTCGTCGCTGTCTAGAGCGGATTCCGTGTCGATATCCCATTCCAAGGCGGTGGTATGAAAAGGAATACTGTCAATATAACTTTTAACCCCACCCTGTAGGCTGACCACAACATTTTGTTCGGAAATATCATGATGGGTGAAATCCGTCAAACCGACAGGTTGCATCTCTCCGATATCGGCTCCACGTGAACCTAAAAATTCCAACAATTTAGGATTGATATTTTCAGCTGCTTGGCGACCGGCACTGCGATATTTACAGATATCGGGGTAGTCTTTTTGGGCAATCGCTGCAGCCAATTGGCTAAATAGACTATTGTCTTCATCTATGAATAAGATGTTATAAACTTTAGGTGTTTTCTGTTGGCCGGTAACAGCAAAGATAGTGTCTTCACAGAGATTCTTGGCTTGATCGGCAACTCGCTTTAATTGCGTGAATATGACAAAAACCGCCAAAGTGTCTTTGGCTTTTTCAACCTGATTATCCTGGGTAATCTCCTGATAAACCACATCCAGGTTGTATTCCATATTACCTGACATCATCATGGTACTGCGGGCTAAATCGGCATTCAGTTCCTCGAAAGCCGTTATCGCCTGTTTTAGCATTAATGAAGTTTCAGCACTGATGCGATTAATTTCACGGGCAATATTTCCCTCCGGTGCCTTGTTCAACTGAACTGCTTCGCGAGCCATCACAACCGCATAATCCCCCATTCTTTCCAGTTCAATGTTGATACGGATAATGGATGATAATAAACGTAGGTGGGAACCACTGGGTAGGTGAATGGCAATAAATTTATGACACAGACGATCAATGGCACGCATATTTCGATTGATCGGGTGGTCGTTTAATATGGTGGAATAGGCCAGTTTATTGTCGCCGGTTTGCAGGGCGTGAATCGCGTCATTGACGCCTTGTTGAACATTTTTCGCTTGTTCTAAAACTCGGCTGCGGATCAATTGTAAATCATTTTCGAGACGTTGTTCCAGGTGAGACATAAATAATTCCTAAATATTTACTGGTTCAAGAGCAGGAGCAATGTCTTTATATTAAGCCGAAAGGATCAAGCGACTTAATATAAAGTGAGATAAATTATCCCGAGAGGGAAGAGAGCCAAAATTAATTACATTTGACTTCTGTGACAGGTGCATAACCTTTCTTAAGTAAAATACATTGTCCTTTATCGCTTAAGAGCCAATCCAGGTATTTCTTCACTTCACCTTGTGGCTCGCCATTGGTATACATAAATAATGGGCGGGCAATTGGATAGCTACGATCGGCAGCGGTTTTTACGCTAGGAGAAATACATGAACCACCTTCTTTTTGCGAAACGCAGGCCATTTTAATATGATCATTAGCATAAGCTAAACCACTATATCCAATCGCACAAGGCGTTTTTTCCACTAAATCAACCACATCTTTAGAACCATGCATATCTAAGGTTCCCTGGCGAAATTTACCTTTTTTCCCTAATACGGTTTTCTTGAAATAAGCATAGGTACCGGAATTATTTTGGCGACTCACCACAACAATTTTATCACTTTCACACCCGGGAACTTTGAGATTGAGATCAGACCATTTTGTGGCCTTGCCACCACGTGCGTAAATTGCTTTTAGTTGTTCGAATGAGAGAGTGTCGGCGGGATTGTTTTTGTGCAGAAAAACGGAAAGAGCATCGAATCCGACGATATGTTCAATAGGATTTTGTCCTTTGCTCTTGGCCAGTTTAAGCTCTTTTTTCTTCATCGAACGGCTGGCATTGGCTATATCGACGGTGCCGTTAATCATGGCTGCAATACCGGTACCGGAACCTCCGCCCGATACGGCGACCGCAACATTGGCATCAACATTACGATATTCTTCAGCCCAGGCTTGTGCCACGTTAACCAATGTATCCGAACCTTTATTTTGGATTACGGTACGGGCCTGAGTTTGCGCTACCATGACACAACTTGAAATGGTCAAAAGAGCAGTAGCAATTAATTGTTTGTTATTCATTTTTTTTGTTCCCCAAGAGAAGTAATAGTCTTATTGTGGGAAACAGTATATGACAGCTTTATTACAGTTATGTTACAAATTAAGCACTTAGGAAAAAATCTAACATAAAAAGATTTCAATATTATTACAATTATCTAAATAGTAATCATTCGTGTTATCAAACTATTTTAGGTAGGCTCTATTAAACTTAATTGTCTTCTCACTGCCAACCAGGCTCCTAATAAACCTAATAATATGGCACTGATAAGTACTTGCAGATTATGCAGAGCACTCATTAGTGAGATATCAAATAGTTCAGTTTGATATAACTCGCGTAATTCCAGCATCGGTTGACTGATAATAAAGAGAGAAATATCCACTAAGATTATTGCCACGATTCCACCGAAAAAACCATACCAAAATCCCAAATAGAGAAAAGGTCGGCAGATAAAACTATTGGTGGCGCCAATCAATTTCATAATTAAAATTTCGCTACGACGATTTTCGATGGCCAAGCGGATGGTATTACCGATAATTAATAATACCGCCAAGGCCAATAGTGTAGTCACGACCATAATCCCGGTTTTACCGATTTCAATAATGGAAAACAACCGTTTTAACCACTTAACGTCTAATTGTGCTAAATCCACTCCAGGCAGGTTTTGCAGGGTATTACTGAGCTGTTCAACCTGTGATGGTTCACTGATACTTAAACTGGGTTCAATAATCAACAGATGAGGAAGCGGATTATCTTCCAGTGCTTTTAAAGCATCACCAAAACCTGAATACTGTTTAAACTCATCCAGAGCCTGTTTTTCACTAATATGTTCCACTTGGGCAATTTCCGGCATTACGTTTAAACGTCGCTGCAATTGCTGGATCTCTTTTTCACTGATACCTTTTTTTAAGTACAGGGAAATTTTATTCACTTTGGTAAAATCACTCCCCACCTCTTGTACGGTAATCAATAATTCGTTTAAACCCGCCGGTAACGCCAATGCGATACCTAATGAAGCGCTGGTCAATAGGGTAGAAAAGGGAGTTTTGCTGAGTTGCCCAAGGGTATAAAAAAATACCTGTAGATGACGAATAAAAAAACTGCCGATCAAGTTGACGAGTTTAGGCCGTGCCTGACGCAAGCTAATCTGTCCTTTTTCGTTACTCATGACAATCAACTGACCCCACCGGAAGGATTTATCTGACTGGTATTATAATTTTCACTGACCAGTTTGCCATGCTCCAGGTGAATCACCCGTTTATTCATCTCGTTGATTAGCGCGATATCATGGGTAGCAATTAATATGGTCACTCCAACCTGATTAAAGCGGGTAAAAAGATTCATAATTTCGCGTGACAAATCCGGGTCCAGGCTACCGGTAGGTTCATCAGCCAATAATAAGGCTGGTTTATTGACCACCGCTCGAGCGATACCAACCCGTTGTTGCTCTCCTCCGGAAAGACGAATGGGAAGATGCCGTTCATATTTTAATAGCCCGACGCTATCCAGTGCAGCACGAACCCGTTTATTCACCTCTTTGCTGGAAAATCCGCTGATAATTAAGGGCAAGGCGACATTATCAAATACGGTACGATCATGCAGTAATTGATAATCCTGAAAAATAATGCCCATATTACGGCGTAGATAAGGAATGGCATGACGACTAATCTGGTTGAGGTTTTTATCTCCGATAATCACATTACCAGTGCTAGCACGTTCTATTAGGGCAATCAGTTTTAATAAAGTACTTTTTCCAGCCCCTGAATGCCCCGTCAAAAATGCCATTTCCCCTTTTTTCAAATGGAAACTGACATCGGCAAGTGCTTCATTGGTTCCGGGGTAACGTTTATAGACCTGCTCAAAACGGATCATAAGTCGACTAATTTCTCGCTAATCTCGATTCAAAAGGGCTCTGACAAAATCACTACGATCAAAGGGGCGTAAGTCTTCAATACTCTCTCCTACTCCGATAAATCGGATGGGAATATTGAGTTTTTGTGCAATCGCAAAAATAATACCGCCTTTTGCCGTACCATCCAATTTGGTTAGAGTAATCCCACTGACACCTATTTTTTCATGAAATTGTGCGGCTTGATTTAAGGCATTCTGACCAGTCCCGGCATCCAATACCAGCATTACTTCATGCGGCGCAGTTGCATCAATTTTACCGGCAACTCGTTTCACTTTGCTTAATTCATCCATGAGATTGGATTGGGTATGTAAACGTCCCGCCGTATCAGCAATTACAATGTCTATACCACGCGCTTTACCAGCCTCAATGGCATCATAAATAACCGAAGCGGAATCGGCACCGGACTGTTGTGCTATAACCGGAATATTATTACGCTCCCCCCAAACCTGCAATTGTTCCACGGCTGCAGCACGGAAAGTATCACCGGCAGCCAACATGACTGAATAACCATCATGTTGGAATTTTTTTGCCAGTTTACCAATCGTTGTGGTTTTACCGGCACCATTGATACCAACCATTAAAATGACATAAGGAGATTTTTGGGTATCTATTTTTAAAGGCTTATCGGCAGTTTCCAGTAGGGCCAGCATATTTTCCTGCAAAGCATCAAATAAAGCATCGGCATCCTGGAGATTATTTTTTGAAACCCGCAGATTCAGATCATCAATAATCGCCATAGTAGCTTCCATACCTACGTCCCCCATTAAAAGATGGGTTTCGATCTCTTCCAAAAGCTCATCATCAATGGTCCGTTTTAATTGGACTAATTCGGTAATGTCGGTATTTAGAATTTGACGGGTTTTATTTAGGCCTTTTTTCAGGCGGCTAAACATCCCGGCTTGAGAATTACTGCTGTCGTCCCCAGCTTCAATATTACTTGCTGTGGACTCAGAACCGTCGACCACTTCAGTGGTTGGGGAATTTTTTTCCGCCTCGGACGGTCTTTTATCTTTTTTAAGAAAATCAAACATGATATTACACTGTAAAGCAAAATTTAATTAATATTCAATACATTAGTCCAATCTGCGGTCAATTAAAGTGAACCATAACTGGTTACCGCTTTTTATTAACAAATAGTAACTTGATGTATTAAATGATTAACAATAGAGTAAATCCCTAATGCTACCATTACAACCGATAAATCGTAAGGTGTATTTATATGTTTCAAAGTAATTTTTTTTATACAACTGCCCGCAATAGTCTCTCTGTTCTATTTTTAGTGCTGTTCATTCAGCAATCAGCACAGGCTCAAGCCACAAAAAATTCTGATGCCGTCAGTGAAAAAACCTTGGCCAATGGTTTAAAAATCCTAGTTAAGGAAGATAATCGCGCCCCGGTGGTCGTATCACAGATTTGGTACAAAGTTGGTTCCAGTTATGAAAGCAGCGGCACTACCGGTGTGTCCCATGCATTGGAACATATGATGTTCAAGGGTACCAGTAAATATCCCGGCGATTCCTTTAATAAGATTGTGTCTCGAAATGGAGCCGAAGACAACGCATTTACTTCACGTGACTATACAGCTTATTACCAGAAAATGGAAAAGAGTCGGCTGGAGACCAGTTTTGATCTGGAAGCCGATCGGATGAGAAACCTTCTCTTACCGAAAGAAGATTTCCTAAAAGAGATCATGGTGGTACAGGAAGAGCGACGCTGGCGTACTGAAGACAAACCGCAATCCTTATTATACGAACAATTATATGTAACTGCCTTTGATAATAGTGGTTACCACCATCCCATTATCGGCTGGATGGAAGATCTAAAAAAAATGACCATAGATGATCTGAAACAGTGGTATCAAACTTATTACAGCCCCAATAATGCCATTTTGGTGGTGGTCGGTGACGTCAAAACCGATGAGGTATTTGCCTTAGCGGAAAAATATTTTGCCGCTATCAAACCTTTTCCGAATTTAACGGTTAAATTACGACCGGAAAGAAAACAACGTAGTAGTAAACGAATTAATTTGCTGGTACCCGCTAAGAGTCCCTATATTAATATCGGCTTTAAAGTTCCGGTGATTAACACCGCTAAAGAAAGCTGGGAACCGTACGCATTGGAATTAATGGCAGGTATTTTGGATGGCGGTGACAGCACTCGCTTTAACCAGGAACTTGTTAAAGGTCAACAATTAGCCGCCAGCGCCGGTACCGGTTATTGGTCTAATTCCCGCTTGGAAAATCTATTTTTAATCGACGGCACACCAGCCGAAGGTAAAAATATTCAAGAGCTCGAAAAAGCGTTGTTGGCAGAGATCAAAAAATTGCAACAACAGCCTGTCAGCATGGATGAACTGGAGCGTGTGAAAAATCAAATTGTCGCTTCAGCTGTTTTCGAAAAAGATTCTATCTTTTATCAAGCCATGAAAATCGGCCAAGCAGAAGCCAGCGGTGTCGGTTGGCAAACGGAGGCACAATATGTGGAACGTATTCGTCAGATTACCCCTGAGCAAATCCAAATGGTCGCACAAAAATACTTTGTTCCCAATAATATGACGGTCGCAGTTCTCGATCCTCAAAAACAATCTTAATTAGGATTATTTATGAAAAAGCTTTTGTTTACTCTCCTGATTACTGTTTTATCACTCATATTGTCATCGAGCCCATGGGCGCAGAGCCAAGGAAAAATAGGCAGTTTGGATCTTTATCGCTGGAATACGGCCAACGGGATGCAGGTGTTATTTTCCCCTACCAGCGAACTGCCAATTGTTGATGTCCGATTGGTTTTTGATGCCGGAGGTGCCCGTGATGTTTCCGTCCAACCGGCCAAGCCCGGTTTGGCCAAATTGACCAATGGATTGATTTTCGAAGGTTCGCAAGGAATAACTGCCAATGAGATAGCCAAAACCTTTGAAGGCCTCGGTGTTCAATATGGCAATAGCAGTCATCGTGATATGGCCGTTCTAGATTTACGGAGCTTAAGCGACAAACCGATAATCGATAAAGCGCTGGATACCTTAAATCAGGTATTGGCGAAACCTTTATTTGACGAAAAAGTACTTGATCGGGAACGTAATAAACTATTGGTCGCTTTAAATTTGGCCGAACAGAATCCATCAAGTAAAGCTTCCTTAGCTTTTTTTACTGCCATGTATTCCAACGAACAACAACAGCATCCTTATGCCTCTCCCAGCAACGGAACTAAGGAAAGCTTAGCCAAAATCAGTCGCCAGGATTTGATCGATTATTATAGGCAATACTATGTTGCTCCTAATGCAATTTTGGCTATTGTTGGTGACCTCAGTCTGGAACGGGTCAAAAGTATTGCAGAGAGATTATCTAAAACGCTGGGAGAAGGTCAACATGCACCACCGTTACCCACTGTGCAAAGTGCCGCAAAAGGGAAAAACATCAGCATTGAACACCCTTCGACTCAAACCACTATTGTTTTAGGTCAACCGGCTTTAAAACGTGGCGATGACGATTACTATGCATTATATTTGGGAAATCATGTTCTAGGTGGAAGCGGTTTTAGCTCTCGCCTGGTTAAGGAGGTACGCGTCAAGCGAGGATTAACCTATAGTGTCGGTAGCCATTTTATCCCCATGCGTGCCGAAGGACCTTTCCAAATATCATTGACGACTAAAAACCAGTCTGCCGACGAAGCGGTGACAATTGTCAATCAAGTCCTCAATGACTTTATTAAAAGTGGTCCGAGTGATGAAGAGATTGAAGAGTCCAAACTCAATATCAGTGGTAGCTTTCCTCTTCGTACCGCCAGTAATAAGAGCATCGTTGAGCACTTGGCGGTGATCGGTTTTTATAATTTGCCGGAAAACTATCTGGATATTTTTAAAGAAAAAATTCAGGCAGTCACCCGTGAGCAGATTATCGATGCATTCCAAAGACGGGTAATTCCGGAAAAAATGTCTACTATTATAGTAGGAGCAAGTTCAGAATCCACGAAATAAGAGTTCATGCAGAACAGTATCTTATACAATAAGGAAAGCATCCGTTTTTTTGATCAACAGATGATCGAACACTATGTGGACAGTGGGTATCAATTAATGACCCAAGCCGCCCAAAGTGTTTTGGATGTGATTAATCAACATTATCCCAAACTGCAATATTTACTGATATTCTGCGGACAAGGCAATAATGCCGGCGATGGTTACGTCCTAGCACGACTGGCTAAACGGCAAAATATCATAGTCCAACTGGTTAATTTGGCTGATACCGATCGGCTTAAAGGCGATGCATTGCTCGCCTATCAAGATTGGTTAAATGTTGGAGGAACCATTACCCCATTAAGAGAGGTTAATTATTCACATGCTCAATTAATTGTCGATGCCTTAATCGGCACGGGATTGGATCGCCCTCTTAATAGCCAATGGCTTGGGGTCGTCAATACTATAAACCAAGCCAACCTACCTGTTTTAGCAGTTGATATTCCTTCGGGTTTGGATGCTAATACCGGAGCCACTTGGGGAGGAGCAGTAAAAGCAAAACAAACAGTTACTTTTATCGGCTTAAAACAAGGAATGTATACCGCGCAAGCAAGAGAGTATTGTGGTGAAATTATTTTTAAATCTCTCGGTGTTCCCATAGAAATTTACCAGCAACGTCCTTCTACCTTTAAGCTTTTGCAGTGGACAGAACAACTTCCGCAACTCCCAAAACGCACTAGCATCAGTCATAAAGGCGAGCATGGAAAGGTTTTAATTATCGGTGGTAATCGCAGTATGCCCGGAGCAGTCAGTATGGCCGGAGAAGCCGCACTGCGAAGTGGTGCAGGTCTGGTTAAGATTATTACCCATCGAGACAATCTGGCAATTGTGGCCGCCACCCGTCCGGAGTTGATGGTCACAGCAATTGACGATCCTCACAATAGTCAAGCAGAACTACAACAATTATTAGAATGGGCAGATAGTATTGCTATCGGACCGGGATTGGGAAATGACAATTGGAGTAAGGCGCTATTAAACTCCGTTTTATTACATAATCAACCTAAAGTTCTGGATGCTGATGCCCTGAACCTCTTGGCTCAGATGGAATCAGCGCAGCTAAGCAATGCTGTTTTAACGCCTCACCCCGGCGAAGCTGCACGACTATTAGATAGAGATATTTATGCTATTGAAGGTGATCGTTACAGCAGTGCTAAACAATTACAGGAAAAATACCAATCAACCATTGTATTAAAAGGCGCAGGAACTTTAGTAGCTACCCAACAGCAGATTTCCGTATGCCCTTATGGTAATGCAGGAATGGCCAGTGGCGGGATGGGCGATTGCCTGACCGGTATTTTAGCCACCTTATTAAACCAGATACCTTCCCCATCCTTAGCCGCCCAACTGGCCGTAAGCTTACATGCCAAAGCCGCTGATCAGGCCGCTAAAGAGGGAACAATCGGCCTATTGGCAAGTGATTTAATGTCCCATATTCGCAATCTAATCAATTCTTAAAAAAGATCCATAATATGACTCTAATTAACAGGAATAGATTTGAAAAGATTATTCATACGTGAATAGGTTTTAAGTATAGAGCATTAATCGGCAACGCCTAATATGCCTTTAATTCCTATTAATGGCGGGCAATAGCAGCTGAATATATAATCCTTGTAATCGCTTATGATCGGTATCGGGGTTCATCAATATTTGTCCGTGATATAGATGAACCATTTCCGTCACAATGCTTAGGCCAATGCCATGTCCATCGACCCCGGCCGGTCTTTGATGCTCATCGGCTCGTTTGCCCCGTTGTAATAAATACTCGTAATGTTGTCTGGGAATGTCGGGACCATCATCATTAATGATAAAACTGAAAAACTGTTGATCATAGCTTTTTACTTCGACAAACACTTGCTGCTGACAGTATTTATAAGCATTATCCAAAAGGTTTCCAGCAACTTCCATCAAATCCCCCTGGTCACCTCGAAAAACCACATCGGGTTCTATCTTCACTGTGCACTGAACTTGTTTATCCGCATATACTTTGTTAAGAGCAGAAATAATTTTTTCAATCACCGGTTGAACAGATGTAGCCACTGTAACCGGTCCCTCTCCCATAATGGCGGCTTTCTGCAATTGATAAGCAATCAATTCGTTAATTCTTTGCAATTGCTCGTCGGTAGCATCTCTTAACAACTGAGGTTTTTGACTATCATAGGCACTTTGCAGCACAGCCAAGGGGGTCTTTAAACTATGTGCCAAATCACCAAGGCTATTACGATAACGTTGTAGACTAGAGGCTGAATGTTGTAATAAGGAATTAATGTTTTTGGTTAAATGACGTAATTCTATCGGATATTGACCTGCCAATTGCTGTTTATCACCCTTTTCGATGGACTGTAATTCCTCACCGGCCTGTCGCAAAGGCCTTAGCCCCCAATTTAAAGCCCATCCCTGTACCAATAGCAATATGACAATCAACCCCATAAACCATTGCCATAAAATAGCTCGAAAACCGTGTATCTGATTATCAATTTCAACTCTGTCCCGAACCATCTGCAGGGTATAACTTAATTCTTTACCGTTAATATCTTCCCAAATTATGGTTAAACTTAAATGCGCATTATTAGCAAATTCGGCTGTATAGTGAAATTGTCCGGTTTGGACATCGGCAGCGCCTTTAGCATGCTGCAAGATATTCTCCTTGAGTGCTGGAGCGGACCCGAGATAGGAAGGCGAGTGCCATTGATATTTCCCTTTTTCTCCTCCAACCCAGGCAATTAAGCCCGAGTCGGGACGATTTAGCATGGGATTGGACAAGAACTCAGGCAGACGCATACGGCCATCTTGATCCTCATTGGCCGCCGCCAACAATGCATAAATTTGATTTTGTAATTGATCACGTAAATTGTTTTCAGCCTGGTGACGAAAATAATTATCCAGCACCGCACCGGCCAATAGTAAAAACAGGACTAAAGCAATAGAAACCGATAATAGGGTTCGGGCATGAATGGAAAGTCCTTTGCCCGCTTGAGAATACCAAGAGATAAATTTAGCCAGCATGGGAAGGGCTGTTTATCGGACTAAGACAAAAAGAGTATCCACTGCCACGATGGGTTTTTATCAACCCCAAACTATTCTCCGGATCCAACTTTTTACGTAATCGACGAACAAACACCTCCATCACATTGCTGTCTCGTTCAAAATCCTGGGCATAAATATGCTCTGTTAATTCTGCCTTGGAGATTACCTTGCCACTGTTTAAAGCCAAATATTCCAATACCTTATATTCATAGGCTGTTAATTCAACAGGGTTTTGTTGTACGTTAACAGCTTGGGCCTTGGTATCGATAGAGATGCAACCAAAATCCAGAATTGGTGCTGAAAAACCGGAAAAACGACGTTGTAAAGCATTCAGACGAGCGATTAATTCTTCAATATGAAAAGGTTTGACCAGATAATCGTCGGCACCGGCGTCCAGGCCTTCCACTTTCTCTTGCCAACTGCTACGTGCGGTTAATATCAAAATAGGAAAATCAAGATTGTTTTGACGCAATTGCTTGATGACTTTAATACCGGATAGTTTCGGTAATCCGATATCGATGACGGCAATATCGATGGGATATTCCAAGCCCATATATAAACCTTCTTCACCATCAAAGGCGGCATCGACGGCATAACCTCGGTCGCTTAATTGCGATTGTAATTGCTGATTCAGCTGAATTTCATCTTCGATTAGGAGGAGGTGCATGTCGTCCTGGTCGCTGGTTAAGTATTTTCCCACTGCGGGCATCGACACGAAATCGTTTTACCCGACCCTGTTCGGTTATCACGCGAATATTATGCACGTTGCGACTGCCTTCCCGGACCGTATTGGCCGACAAAACCTTGCCATGTGTACGACCTTTGACCTGCTCCAATGCTCGTTCCAAAGAGGCCCGATGGCCTTCCGCAAATACGACTGAAGTAGATAATAAACAGAGACAACTCAAAGCAAAAATAAAAAACTCACGTTTTAACATAAAGTTCACTTAATTAATTTTCTGTCATTCCATTACTCAAGAGGCTGAACATCAACTTGCACCTGAATATAGTCGCCTGGGTGCTCATCGGTCCGAGTCCAATAAGTATGTCCTTTATAACGATATTTTACCCTATAACCCACCAGTTCTTTACGGCTGGTGTAATTATCAATAGTCTCGCAGCGACGCTCTATATGACCATGCCGATGATGATGACGGGGCCGATAGCTATCATGTACTATATTATCCCCAATAGCAGCCCCCAAAATAGTACCCACTACGGTTGCCACATCTTTTCCATGACCACGACCAACCTGATGACCGGCCAGACCGCCAATAATACCCCCGGTAATCATACCACCATAATTTCTATTATGGCGACTATGTTTAGGATGATAAACCCGTTCATTCCAACAATCGGTTTCCGGTTCATTTACTTCTATCGTTTCATAAATGGGCTTTACCTTGATCACTTTGGCAGAATCGGTATAACTGTCATCATAATAATCTGCGGAAACCGGGCTAATTAATAAAGAAGAAAGCGCTGTTGTGGTGGCTACTAGCATAGCAAGAGAAAATCTGTTTTTCATTGTTTTATACTCCCAGTAAAAACTAAAGATCTATTGTTATCTTCAGTCTACGCTGCGTAATCTGAATAAGAGCTGAACGGAAGTGCCTTTTAAGCTCTTTTCCATTAAAATAAGCGATTTTCCAAGTCGTAAAATATATCCATGTCCAGCAGCGATTCCTACAAACAACGCTTCGGCGGAATAGCCCGTTTATATGGCACCCATTCCATAGAAATTTTTCAGCAAGCCCATGTGGCGGTCATCGGTATCGGCGGGGTTGGAAGTTGGGCGGTAGAAGCATTGGCCCGTAGTGGTATCGGTCGAATTACGATGATCGATCACGATGATATTTCCATTACCAATAGCAATCGACAGATCCATACCTTGGACAGTACCTTCGAGCAATCCAAAGTCGAAACTATGGCAAAGCGGATAGCGGAAATTAATCCGGACTGTGAAATTAATGCCATCGATGATCTCCTGACTCACAACAACTGTCCCAAATACTTTTCCGAGAGCTATGACTATGTTATCGATGCCATTGACAGCGTAAAACATAAATGTGCCTTAATCTATTATTGTAAACGCAATAAGATCCCTATTATTACTACTGGCGGCGCGGGTGGGTTGATTGATCCCACCCAAATTGAAATTGTCGACTTAAGTAAAACTTATAATGATCCGCTAGCCGCTAAAGTGCGTTCCCAATTACGTCATCAATACAACTTTAGCCGCAACCCCAAAAGTCGTTTTGGTGTGGAATGTGTGTATTCCACAGAGCAACAAATGTATCCTCAAGGCGACGGCACAGTTGGTCCCAGTAAGCCAGGCGTTAAAGGCGCCACATTGGATTGTAATTCCGGCTATGGTTCATCGAGTTGTGTCACAGCTTCATTCGGCTTTGCAGCCGCAGCCCGGGTCATGACGAAAATTTTAGCCAAACAAGCCAAGAAATAATCAAAAAGACATATTGAAGATAACCCAATTTAACCCAATACTTGAGTTTTTGAATAAACAGTTTAGGTAAATATATGTCTCAACAAGAATTATATGAAAAAACCGTCGAACTTATCGATGCAGCCAATAGCGAAGACCCCAATATTGAAAACGACAATGGCCAAGAAGTAGCCAAGGAACTGCTCTACGGCCTAAGAATGTCGGATATGATAGAACGCTATGCACCGGAAGCAGATGCTGTTCAGAAAATTTCGGTACGCGCACAACACATACAACGCTGGAAATCACCACGAAGCGACTATTCTATGGATCGCAAGGGCTATCATCAATGGCGTACCAATTTGTATAAATTCCATGCCAATACCACAGCAGAACTAATGCAACAGGCGGGCTATGATAATGATTCCATAGAACGAGTTAAACTGGCTATCGGTAAAAAAAATGTCAAGAGCAACCCCGATACACAAATGTTGGAAGACGTGGCTGCACTGGTTTTTATCGAACACTATATGCTCGACTTTGCCACCAAACATCCCGAATATGAGGAAGCCAAATGGATCGATATCATCCGTAAAACCTGGCGAAAAATGTCTGAGAGAGGGCAACAATTTGCTCTAAATAATGGTGTTCAATTGCCTGAACCCTTGATTCCTTTAATCCAGAAATCGGTGTCTTAGCTTATGGTATAAGGCATAAGTCAATTTTCAACGATTTACTTATGCCATATACAATTGAATTTTATCCTCCAGCCTACTATCTTTTACTCTATAGAAAGCTAAAACAATTAGGGATTATAATGTCAGAATCATCACAGTCTCCCCCCAAAGAGAATGAACTCAGAATAAAAAGAGCTTCCCGTGCCGCTTTGGCTTCTTTGCTAAATTTAACTTTTTTACCGGTAATCGGTTTTATCTGGTTATTATTGATTGGTAAGTTCGTTGAGCAAGATCAGATCGATCATTACCATTTTAAATTAGCTATCAAGATAAATCTTATTGCAGCCTTTGCTCTATTATTGGTATCGGCTCTGATCATTATGGCCGGAGGTTTGGACTCAGCCTACACCTGGATCTACGTGATCAACTATTTTACTTTGGTACATACTATTTTTATTATTGCCGCCACTTGGGCCATGGTTAGAGCCTGGGCCGGTCAAAAGCTGAAAGGCTAAAACAGCAAATTCTTAATTATGATCTGCTAAAAGCCCATTGTGGACTGTTGTTTTCTAATAACTTGGAATCTTTAATCATGATGAAGATCCTTGTGATAAGCTAAAACGGATATACGGTAAAAAATCCTAACTACTCTATGAGCGCTATAAGTAAAAAAACCTATATTATAAAAACTCTATGAGCATATCTCTTTAACAACAGCAAATAAATTTTAGTAACACTTTGATATTACGATTTTTTTACAAAATGGCATAGCTCTCGCTTTAACTAGTTTGTAAATCAAATATTAATTTGTCTAGTTAATTAAAGAGGACCATATCATGAATATCAAAACACATCGTAAAGGATTAGTTATCGCTGTTAGTGCCGGATTAATCAGTTTATTTTGCCATACCGCTTTCGCAGCGCCCGGATTCGGCGGACCACAAAATCAACAAGGCGATCAACAACAGAATCAGCAAGGTGGACCACAACAAAATCAACAGGGCGATCAACAAGGTGGCCAAGGTCAACAGCAAGCTCCAGATGCTGCATCTATTTTAGAACGTATGGACTATGATGGTGATGGCGTAGTTACAGTGGACGACTTTGTAAATCATAGTCTGGAACGAGCAGCCAAACATTATGAACGTCTGGATAGCGACACTGACGGTGTGGTAACAGAAGACGAATTTATTGCCGCCAAGCCCAGTCGTCAAGAATCTGATAGCATTGATCACGATGCTTTAAAGCAATGCATCGAAGATACTACCGGTATTACTTTAAATGAACGACCAACTGCCGAAGAAGCTTTTGCCGCAGCAGATGCTGATGGCGATGGTTCTTTAACCGAAGATGAATTTCTGGACAATAAGGCCATTCATGCTGCGGAGCGTTTTTCCGAGCTGGACAGCAGCGCCGATGGAGTAATTTCAGAGGAAGAGGTGGAAGCCGATATGACCGAACGCCAAACCATTCGTGAAGCTCACCAAAACTGTATTAGTGAGCAGTTATTATTGGACGAATCCAGCAATAATATCTAAACTTATATTCCCCTAAATCCCCTTGTAATGACACGTTTGTTTACAAGGGGACAATCAATTCTTCTGGATGGTTTATTGATTTTTCTCTTTAACGATTAAGCACTACCAGAAACTGAGAACTCAATTTATAGAGTTTGGTATTTTTTTAATTCCAAAGTTTTTGTCTGGGTCATTTTTTGATTTTAATGTCAATCCACCAAGTCTTTATTCTTTGCGTAAATCCTTAGCCAAGACCAAAATCAAACCAAGCATTTGCAAAAACAATGCTATGCTCATTAACCGGGCATTATCACGATTAATGGGATATTTTTGTTTATCCAACAAAAGTTTATCCAGGTATATATCATCGATTTCATTAACGATAATCTCTTTTACCTGATCTAATATGGTTATGATTTTTTGATCGTTAAGCACTATGCCCGGTTCAATGGCTAATTGATAATCTTTTTGTAGCCTTTGCACATATTGCCGTATGTAATTCTGGACAAAATTATCCCCGGTTTGTTGACCAGCTTGACTATATAGTAGGATAAAATCTTTTTTCGCTTCCACATCCTGACGGTTTTGCCAATAGCTATTGATACGCAATTCGATATCGGCAATTTTTCCTTCAATAACCCGTAATTTCTCACTATTGGCAGTAATAAAATGGTTGGTGATAATGGCGGCAAAAATATTAAAACCGATTCCCACGATAACTAAAACCCAAGGGGCAAACAATAGTTTGATTTTAGATAGTGATGCCAGCATATGAAAATTTCAAATGGGTGATTTTTTTATTAACTATAGTCTATTCCTGATTATCCTCAATTTTTAAACTTGTTATTCGTAGCCACAACTTGCACTTACAACTTAACTTTTGCATTATCTAATAACGTGTCCAATAATTCTAAAGCGTCCTGAAATTCGTAACCTCCAGCGCACTCTTGAATTTTTTCCATATCAGTAAAATATTGTGTCGAACTAAATTGCCTGACTAAATCATCTAGTACATCGTTAGCTTCCAGATCATCTTCGATCAGCAACTCCCGTAAGGTGTTCAGTTCTTCATGGTAACTATTTAAATCAACAAACGTAGTAGTAGCAGAATCATTTGCCTTTTCCGGTGCGAATTTATCCGAATATTCTTGTAGCGAAGAAAGCAAAGGCTCAAGTTGCTGTTCAACTTCGCTAAGAAATTTTGACACAATCATATCATTTTCGCCTGAGCTACAGGCTTTTTCCAAACTTTGACAAGCTTCATACAATGCTGTAGCACCAATATTACCTGAAGTGCTTTTTAAAGTGTGTGCCATCCGGCATTTTATCTCAGGATCATTTGTACTATCTGCAGTATTGAATTGTTGTACAAAGTTTTTATTCTGCGCCAGAAACTTAAGCAATAATTTATGATATAGAGCGGTATTTTGTTGGGTGGTACTTAATCCTTTTTGAACATTCAAAATCGATTCTGCAAACATTTCAAATTGTTCATCAGGAATATTGACCACATTCGGGTTTTCAATAACAATGTTCTCGATTATTCTATTTTTAGGCTTAACCCATTTGGCCAAAGTAACAAACATCTGTTCAACGTCAATGGGCTTGGAAATACAATCGTCAATTCCCGTTTCGAGCCGTTGATTTTTATCGGAATCCATGACATTGGCCGTCATAGCAATAATAGGCAGCTGTTCTGAGGGTATTTTTTGTCGAATTCGTGTAGTAGCTTCATAACCACCCATCACCGGCATTTGAATATCCATTAATACCGCATCGTAGTCATCATCCTCAGCCAAAATTGAAAGAGCCTCTTGACCATTATTGGCTATATTGACGATTATATTTTTTGACCTTAACAATTCACAAGCCAGCTCCTGATTTAATTCATTATCTTCTACCAATAGCACTTTCGCAGCATTTAATCGCGCTAAGGATTTTTCCAGTGACTCCTGTTTTTGTTCTGATACCTGGAGTACTTGCTGTTCTGAGCAATGCATAAGTCGAATGGCAAAAATAAATGTGCTACCCTGACCTTCCTCACTTTCAATCCAGATAGTGCCATTCATTAATTCAACCAATTGTTTGGATATACTTAATCCCAGCCCTGTCCCGCCATATTTGCGAGTGGTTGAACTATCCGCCTGACTAAAGGAGTGAAATAGTCGACTTTGCTGCTCTTTACTAATGCCAATACCTGTATCGATAACGGAAAATTGAATTTTGACTTGTTCACTATCCTGTTCCAGCAACTCGACCCTGATGGTTATAGACCCATTGTCGGTAAATTTAACGGCATTGTTGGCCAGATTAATCAAGACCTGACCTAGTCGCAAAGGGTCACCCATTAACATTGTGGGAACTTCTGTCGAAAGATGAATCTTTAATGCCAGTTTTTTTTCATCCGTCTTAAAGGATAGAATACTTTGCAGATGATCCATGACTTGGGCAATTGAGAAGGGAATCGACTCAAGCTCAATTTTACCGGATTCTATTTTTGAAAAATCGAGGATATCATTGATAATACCCAATAAAGATTCAGCTGAATGATTAACTTTTTCAATATAATCACGTTGCTGTTCATCAAGATCAGTTTGAAGGGCCAAATAGGACATTCCGATAATAGCATTCATCGGCGTTCTTATTTCATGACTCATATTGGCTAAAAATTCAGATTTTGCCTGGGTGGCTAATTCAGCTGCTTCTCTGGCCTGTTCAACCACTTTTTGATTTTCCCGCAATTCAGCATAGGTACTCTCCAACTCTTCATTGAGTTTAATGACCTTCAGTTGTTGAACATCACCCTGCCGAACAATCTTGTCCAGACGTCGAATTTTTCGCGAATAATTTTTAGTTAACTTATCGAGACGTTCTTTTAGAGGGGCGTCAACAAGCTCCTTTATGGCTTCAAGCTCAACAATAATGTTATCTTTTTGTTCCATATGGTTAACCTGATGGATAAAACCGTCTAATCTGCCCCAATTTATAATGTCGCTTTAAATTTAAAATAATAATTATCATTAGCAAGTGTTTCAAATCTATAATCTATCCGGCTACAGCGTTTAGCTATCTCATAAAAGCCGATTCCTCCACCCATGCTATGACGGTATTTTCCGCTACGACGTGCTTCTTTATAAAGTTTTTTAACACCTTCCAGATCGGTATTTACAATCTCCTCTAACTTGCTTTCCATCTTAGTTTTATCATCAAGCCTAACTACATTTTGACTTAAAACATAATAGTGATTTTGAGGGTTTTTACCAACAATAATCATCCCTTTTGAATCATACCGAAGTGCATCTTTCTGTCGCGACTTAGAATAGTTCATTATATTTTGAGAGAGTTCAATAAATATGGCAAAAATGTTGTGGGAGGTTTTGGAGCCGATATCGGAATGCTGACTCTCTTTTTGCAGAGCTTCTGTCATCCCAACAATCAATGATTGGGTTAAAAAGCCACCATAGGTTAAAAAAACAATACCATCCTCATTAAGGATTTTTTCTAACTTCGTAGTATCCATGACAAAATACTTGCCCCCAGTTGAATTCAGATTTTATTATTTCAGACAGTTTTATACTATTAAAGGTAGCACTTTTTCGGCAAGAATTAGTTTTTTTACTGAAAAATATCGAAATTGTAAAATATCCAAAAACCAAGCTAGGCATTTTGGCGGTTTTTCATTAAAATTTAATTTTTGCCATTTTTTATAAAATGGTTCAACTATTTTGTACTATATGGATGTTAAGTTAAAGGATTATATGAATTTAAATGACATTTTATAAATCAAATAGATAAATTATTTTATGTTTTCTTCAAAGCAGCCACAAATAGATCTATAATCAAATCATGATTGCGATGATAAAGCTTTAAATTTCACAATGCGATTAGATAATAATGGGAGAAAAGAACCATGATTAGGACAATAAAATTGATATTATTACTAACCGGTTTAACAATATCAATTAATAGCTGGGCCGATAACGACAAGATAGGAAGCTTAAGAAAAGTATCTGGTGATGGATTTATTCAACGCGTCGATAAAACGGAACATCTCGAAGTCAAAGAAGGCATGGCTGTTTATCAAAATGACTTAATTACCACTAGTGAAGATGGTTCACTGGGCATCGTATTCAAGGACAGAAGCCGCCTGAGCCTTGGACCTAATAGCAAGCTTACCGTTAATAAGTATGTATTTAACCCCTCACAAAAAAAATATTCTATGCTAACCAAAATGTTAAAGGGTTCAGCTAAATATACCTCCGGGAAATTATCCAAACTTTCTCCCGGTTCGGTTTCATTTCAAACCCCTGATGCGACCATTTCCAGTCGCGGTACAAGTTTTTTGATTATTGTTGAGGAGGATTAACATGGATGTAATCTCATTTGGATTTATAATCGCTCTTTTTTTTGCCGAATTAATTCCATCACCCCAAAGTACGGTAATTCTTCTACCTGATGAAGACGGCAATGTTGGTGAAGTCTCGATCACTAATAACAACGACACTCAAACCATTACAACTGCCTATGCTGCCGTACAAGCTAAAGGAAGCGATTCTAAGTTGGCACTAAAAACAGTAGACGAAAAGGACATTCAGGAACGCTACCAGTCTACCATAGCAGCAACGCCTCACCAGGTGACTAACTATATCTTGTATTTTGAATCCGGCAGCAGTGTTTTAACCAGCACGTCAGTAGAAAAAATACCATCCATTTTAGATGATATTCGCTCTAGAAAAGTGTATGAAGCCTATGTTGTCGGTCATACCGATACGGTCGGAAGCAATGATGCAAATCACAATTTAGGCCTACAACGAGCCAATATTGTTAAAGATATTTTTAAACAACAGTTTTCTTATCAGGGCGAAATTCTAGTCACTTCGCAAGGCGAAGGCAGTTTATTAATCCCTACAGAAGACAATATTGATGAGCCGAAGAACAGACGTGTTGAAATAGAAATTCATTGAAATCATTCAAAGAAAAGCTATCTGTACTTACCGTCGGTTTATTAATTACGACTCTGTTTGCCGGATTGTATATTGCTCAGCCCAACACTCTAAAAAAAATTGAATTGCTATTGTATGATGCCTTATTGTCTAAGGTAGAACAATCCGAACCTAGTGGCTTGGTAACCATCGTTTACATCGATGAAAAAAGTTTGACCGAAGTCGGGCAATGGCCATGGCCACGTTATAAATTTGCCGAACTACTCAATAAAATTCAACAAGCGCCGGTACTGAGTGTTGCCATTGACTTTCTATTGGCGGAACCGGACAGAACATCGTTGACAAATATTGCCAAAGATTTTCAGTCGACTTTTACTCATTCCCTACCTTTAGTGAATATTCCGAGCAATCTGCTCAATAATGATCAGATATTGGCAGATGTTCTCGCCTCCGGCCCTTTTGTAACAGGTTATAGTTTTACCTTTGAGCAAACTTTCCATTCAATCGATAAGCAAGCCTCTTTGCATCCACTCAATTTATTATATCTTTATGATGAAGGCATCGATAAAAACCATAACGGATGGTATAAAGCCAATGGCGTGGTCGAAAGCCTGAAAGTTTTTTCAACAGCAGTGGCCAATTCCGGATTTTTTAACGTAACGCCGGAATCCGATGGTATTATTCGCAAAGTTCCCTTGATTATGCAATATCAGGATAATCTTTATCCCAGTCTATCTTTAGCAACGGTAATGAATGCCCTACAGGCCCAACAACTGGTATTAAAAACCTCAACACACGGCCTGGATTCACTGCTCTTAGACGAACAATCACTGCCTTTAGATCGACAGGGCAATTTTTGGGTTCATTTTCGAACCAGTAACGAACCCGTTTTTCAAAGCATATCTGCTACCGATATAATCAATAATCGCATTCCGCCGGAATCTTTTGAAAATCAAATAGTGCTCTTGGGTTCATCCGCTAAAGGGCTTCATGATTTAAGAAGTACTCCCTATGATCCCATTATGCCAGGAGTCGATATTCACGCTACCATAATCGATAATATTATCCGTGGAGATTTTATTCATCATCCCAATTGGTCGTGGTCAGCTCAATTGGTATTAATGTTAATACTTGGTATCACTTCTGTGATTATTATTAGTTGGAGCAAAGCCTCATACAGTTTTTTATTAAACATGTGTTTAATTGGATTACTTTTTTATGCCTCCTGGTGGTGGTTACAAAACGATAGAGTCTATTTGTCCGTGTTTTATCCGGTTATTCTAGTTATAACTAATCTCGGCATTTTAACGATTTTACAAAGTCGCTTTAAAGAAAAAAAACTATTACAGCAAACCCTGGAGCACAATATCCAACAACAAGTGGTATTGGAAAAGCTAACCAAAACCAAAAATGAATTGGAAGTTCTTTCTAATAGTTTGGAACAACAAGTCGTCGAACGTACACAATCGTTATTTGAATCAAACAAAAAGCTTTCCGATTCAATCAACTATGCTTCATTAATCCAACACGCGTTAATTCCACAACAGGAACTATTTGACGGATATTTTAAAGATTCATTTGTTATCTGGCAGCCTAAAGATGTGGTAGGTGGCGATATATATCTCTTTGATACGCTCAGAAACCCAGAAGAATCGCTTCTTATGGTTATCGATTGTACCGGGCACGGAGTTCCAGGAGCGTTTGTCACCATGCTGGTTAAAGCCATAGAAAGAGAAATCTTGGCTAACATTAATGACTCCAATCTAATCGTCAGTCCAGCAGAAATATTAAGCTATTTCAATAAGGGTATAAAAAAACTTTTAAAACAAGAAAGTGCCGAATCAATTTCAGATGCAGGTTTCGATGGCGGAATTCTGTACTATAATAGAAAACAGCAAGAAATGAAATTCGCAGGAGCGACGACCAACTTATATATTATTGAAAATAATAATATTAATATTATAAAAGGAAACAAACATTCAATCGGTTATAAAAACTCTATAGCCGATTATAAATTTAAGGACAACCTCATTACTCCCCAACCTGAAATGCAAATTTATATAACAACAGACGGCTTTCTCGATCAGAAAGGCGGGGAAAAAGGCTTTTGCCTGGGTAGAAAGCGATTTCAAAATTTATTGTCGTTATGTGATAATAAACCTATGGTAGAACAAAAAAATATATTTTTAAAAGAATTAGTTGAATATCAGGCTACCTATGAACGTAATGATGATGTTACTGTTATAGGAATGAAAATTTAACATTCATTATTTTACCAAAGCCATGGGGTATTTTTTTCTTGGAGATAAGAATGGATAACTTAATCATTGAAGAAACCAAACAATCGTTGGGTATTAGTTTAGATGCGGAAAAAGGGATTTTTTCGCTAAAAGGAAACTCCTATCCGGAAAATACTTTCGAATTATATCAACCCATGATGGATTGGATTCCAGAATATTTTAATGGCGAAGCACAAAACAAAACCATCGTGAATATGGAAATTATCTACTACAATTCATCAACATCCAGACTTCTGTTCGAGTTTTTCGACCTACTCGACGAAGCCAAAGAGGAACACGACATCGAAGTCAACTGGATCTACGAGGCAGAAAATGACAGCTCCGAAGAGGCCGGTGAGGATTTTATTGAAGAATTTCCCGATTTAAACATCCAACTGGTTGAAAAAACCGACTAACTCATTTAGTGTACGGAGTGAATTTAATGGTTGCCGTACAGCCTATATCGGCAAGAGGTTCATTGCTGTATTGTTCCTTTGCAGCTAAAAGAATTGCTACCCCATCATCACTGCAGGCTTCAAATCCGTGATTACCAAATTGTTTACTCTAAATTCATGGGGATCACCCAGGGCAAGAATCATTCTTTTATAAATGAATCTGATACCTGATAAAAAATTTTTACTTAGTTAAGCTCATAAACAGTTGCGGTAGTTTTTCGGGTAAACGATCCACGTGATCAATGACCGAATACTGTCCACCAAAAATATCTTGTACATAATCATCAGCTCGAGGATCAAGATTAATACAGTAAGTAAAAATACCATCCTGATCCAACTCCTGAACGGCCTTGTGGGTATCCTGAATCAGCAGCTGTTCATCATCAACGTCAATATCTGAAGGTTCGCCATCGGTAAGAACCAGTAGCAGTTTCTTATCGGCTTTCTGCGCTCCCAAATAGTGAGCGGCATGGCGCATGGCAGCTCCCATACGGGTTGAATAACCGGCATGCATCGCTGCCAGACGCGCTTTAACCGTGTCATCCCAGTGTTCAGTAAAACCTTTGATATGTTGATAACGCACTTCATGGCGAGTATTGGATGAGAAACCGGCAATGGCAAACTTATCACCCAGACGTTCAATGGACCATGCTAATAATGAAACGGCTTCCTGACTCAACTCAAGAATGGTCTGCTCACACCCATCCGGAATCTCATTCAGCGACTGTGACAAATCTAGCAGTAATAATACGGCAATATCACGCCCATCGTGCTTGTGACTCAAATTAATACGAGGGTCCGGCTGTGAACCAGCCTTATAATCAATCAAAGAACGGATCGCCACATCCAGATCAAGCTCACTGCCCTCTTCCTGGTAACGGACACGCACATACTGTTGTGGCTTCAATGTATCCAAAATCTGTTTAAGGCGCTTAGCCAAAGCGGCATGTTTTTCCAGCAAACGATCAATGTCTGCCGCTGAGCCGGATGGGTGCAATGATTCATATAGACTCACCCAATCGGGGCGATAGTTGGATGAACGATAATCCCATTCCTTGTAATGACGAGGAGGCAAGCCATCTATATCATGCTCCTCTTTCTTGGTTTCACGGGTGGCATCAAAGTCTTCCGCCTCATCATTTTCTTCGATAAACACCCACATATGACGATTATCATCACGATAATCGACTTCGGTATTATCAAAGCGGATACTGGGTAACTGATCGGATTGCAAGCGTGTTTTTGCGATAAACGAAATCGCAATATTGACTATACCCTTAGTACTGGAGCCATCTTTTTGCACTTCATCATAAAAGCGTTCAACAAACTCCCGGATCACCGGATTTTTATAACCATGGTTTTCATCCAAAATGGCACGAGACAACATGGCAAGACGATGAAGAATACATGATTCATGTTCATTGTCACAATCACCTTCAATAGGTATCGGATGCAATGCCTTGAAAATGGCTTTCAAGCCCGGATATTGCTGCATCGCCAGGTATTCAACACGTGAGTCTTCAAGCAATTCAACACCGACCCGTTGAAACGGGCTGAAGTTATCGGCGACAATGGCTGTTGTCCAGCGACGGTGCGCTGCCATATGTGCAATAGCTGCACGATAACGATCAATACCGGAAATATCATTTTTGTCATCATAGACATCCGGTACACGAATGCCAAGATTGTCATAATAAGGACGCGGTTTGCGCAGTTCATCAAAGCCCAGTGAGTAGGGTACAAACTGTTCGCTCTCATCCCATAAAGCTTTCAGATAGGCATCGAGTTTGCGCTCAATATCCATGAACAATGTCCCGTGACGCTCACGCTGCAATATGGCCTTGCTGTCAGCTGATTGCAATGAAAAATAGGCAATCTGGTAATCGGGACGTGTCAGATAATTGCGAACACCATACTCAATCCAGTTTTTCAGTCCTTCAAGCGATAACTGGTTTAACAAATAGGATATCTTCTTGAGCATTTCCGGCAAGCCGGGACTTGGAACCGTTGCCCCCTGATTATTATGTACGGAACGGCTGGTTTGCTCCATCATGTCCACAATCAGTTCAACATAGTGTTTGAAACTATCTTCGGAACCGGTGCGCCTTGCCGCTTCTGCGACAGTGTCCATGAAAAACGGAATTGACTTACCATTGGGGGTACGGGAAAGATCCCATATCGTATCTGCAACCAAGCCCAATGAAGACTCGCCGACACGATGAGCAACTGTCGGCATTTCCTCCAGATAAACCAGTACCGGATCAAACCCGCGCCCGATCATGCAGACAAGAGAAGCTCCCTTGAGATAATCCTTAACACCTTGTGAACTTAACTGGCGCAACGCATCGTTCAGACAATCTTCGAAAACATCTTCTAGCTGCCCAAAATTACATTGTAGCTGATCACGGTATTGCTGAATTACTTCTGGATTCATAAATATCCCACGTTGATATTAAATAGTATGGAGCTGTGGATTTTCACCTCCACTGACATGAGTAATTTTCAAAATTTTTTTGTGCAGTCATTAGGGTCTGTTGACCCTTAGCCAAATACCACATCAATGGCATGATCCAGTGTGTTACGAATATCAACGTCGTCTGTGATTGGACGTACCAGCGCCATTTTACACGCTGCCCTAGGTTCAATACCTTCTGCCATCAAGCCAGCAGCATAGACTAGCAAACGAGTTGAAATACCTTCATCCAGACCATGGCCTTTCAGGTTACGAGCGGTGACACCCACCTTAACCAGTTTGGCTGCTGTGTCTTTGTCCAGGTTGGCTTCCGTGGCAACAATATCGATTTCAACTTGGGTCTCAGGATAATCAAAATCCATACCGACAAAACGCTGCTTAGTCGATTGTTTCAGGTCCTTCATCAGGCTCTGATAACCTGGATTATAGGAAATCACCAGCTGAAAATCAGGATGAGCTTCAATTAACTCACCTTTTTTATCCAGAGGCATGGTACGACGATGGTCAGTCAGTGGGTGTATCACAACCGTGGTATCCTGACGAGCTTCAACGATCTCATCAAGGTAACAGATCGCCCCCATACGAGCCGCGACAGTCAAAGGGCCATCCAACCAACGGGTGCCGTCAGCATCCAGCAGATAGCGACCGACCAGATCAGAAGCCGTCATATCTTCGTTACAAGCAACAGTAATCAACGGCTTTTGTAACTTCCATGCCATATGTTCGATAAAGCGCGATTTACCGCAACCTGTTGGGCCTTTTACCATTACCGGATAACGACGTCTGTAAGCTGCTTCATAAAGCTCAACTTCATTGTCTTGCGCTTCATAGTATGGTTCTTCGGTAATTTTGTATTGTTCGATGTCAAAGTCAGTCATAGTAAACACTTTAATTGGTGAAAAATTTCTCACCACAAAGCAGCAACTCTGTGGTGAGAAATCTTGAAATGAAGGAAAAAAGCCCCTGAAAAGGGGCTTTTTTTTTAAACTGGAATGTCCTTATTTGTGAACGCCCAATTTGTCTCTCCAACCTGGGAACAGAGCATCTGAATCATGTTCGAAAGATTCGAATGCACGAGCAAATTCTTTGTGATCTTTCGCAAACTCGATTGGGTCCGCACCCTCTTTCCAACACTGGTAAGCTTGTTTTAGAGAAGTCGCACCAGCAGCCGGGCTGTCGATGTGCCCATAAGAACCACCACCAGAAGTGTTAATAACGTTACCGTGACCTAGGTTCTCAAAGAAACCTGGTAGACGTAGAGCGTTCATTCCACCTGAGATGATTGGAGTTGTAGGCTTCATACCATACCATTTCTGATAGTACTCAGGTCCCTGACACTCATCACGCTCAATCATATAAGCGATGATCTTGTCTGACGCATCACCTTCCATCTTACCATAACCCATAGTACCCACGTGGATACCGGAAGCCCCTTGTAGACGAGACATCTTAGCAAGAACAAATGCAGTGTAACCACGCTTAGACGAAGGAGAAGTAACCGCACCATGACCTGCACGATGGTAATGTAAGTACTGACTAGAGTAGTTACGACGTGCAGTTGTAACCATACCTGGACCACCAACATAACCGTCAACTAGGAATGCAACTTTATCAGCATCAGGACCAAATGTTTCTAAAATGAAATCAGCACGAGCACACATTTCATGGTGATCGTCAGCTGTAATGTTTGCAGAGAATAACTTAGCTTCACCTGTCTCATCTTGTGCACGTTTCATTGCATCATAAACTAGAGGATAAACTTTCTTAGCTGGACAGAAAACCTGGTTACCTTGAGGCTCGTCGTTCTTAATGAAGTCACCACCTAGCCAGAACTGGTAGGCAGCTTCAGCAAAAGGCTCAGGACGCAAACCTAATTTAGGCTTAATAATAGTACCGGCGATGTAACCACCATTTTCAACTGGACGACCCAAAATACGCCACATATCCGAGATATCTTTAGCAGGACCATCAAAAAGTTGCAACATACGAGGTGGCATATAGAAGTCATACATTTGGGCATTCTTGATATCGCCCATACCTTGGTTGTTACCAATACACAGAGTCAAGAAAGAGACCAGCATGGTGCGCCCGTCTGTCATGTTGCGATCGAAAAGGTCCATCGGGTAGGCAATCTTCATTTTGCCTTCAGCTTCATCAATGAAGTAAACTAAAGCATCAACACCCTTGGTGAAGTCATCAGTAGTAGAAACCTCTACGTTGGTACCAGTAGAAGATTCAGCAGCAAAGTGAGCAGCAGCTTCAAGATACCCATAACCTTCAGCTGGAACCATTGTGTAAGCAACTAGAACGTGATTACCACCTTCAAGTAACTCATCTTCGTTAAGACTAAGGTCAGAGTAGCGACCTGTTTGGTCTAATAATGCCATGAATTAATTCCTCAAATAAAAAAACAAAAGAAAAACACTAAAATTACCAAGTAATTTACTTTAAAATTCCCCCGAAAAATATAAGTATATAGATTGTAGGGAATAAAGGAAGTCTCATTTTTATATGATAATCATAAGTAATCACTTATAAGCTAAAATTCAAAAAATACAACTCTTCGTATATCAATACCTTATAACCTTTAAGGATTTATGGTTTATCTTCGGATTAGATCAAAGGTATACCAATGTGGGTATGCTTTCAGGCTTAGGAGCGACAACAAAACTATTCAGCTACAGCCCTAGTCGGTTGTGGTAAATTTACTGGTTGCGGTAAAGCCTGCTGTTTCATTGTTTTTAAGTATAAATCACTCTTAAATTCGCCATAACGGTTTCAATACGGATGATTTTATAATCTGATTGGCAACGCTATGCTCCTTAAGTAATTGCAATATTAGGGGCAGTCTCTCTAAACCTTGCCAATCTCCTTTTGAACGACCATACAAATACTTATCTAAATCAAGCAATACTTTTTGCCTGGCCGGATCATGACTCAATTGAGCAATGGCTATAAGACTACCTGCATCCATTCTTGCTTCTCCATACCACTGTAACAATAATTCCTTTACCTTATGAGCATTATTATTTTGACAAGCATGAGTCAATTGTTGCTTTAAACGCCAAAAAGATAAAAAGTTACCCAATTTCAATCTCAGTCTAAAATACCCGGCTGTGAGAAGAACCGTTGCTAAAGTCCCAAAGCCCAACAACCAATACAGTAGTGGTTTTACTTCGCTCTCATCAGGCTCCGGTTCAGAACTAATCGGTTGTGATTTTTGCGTATTTTTTTTTATCGTTGTGAGCGACACTGTGGCGGCAGGTTTTATATCAATACGACGCGGCGGTAATTGAGTAATTTCAAATTGATTATTATTACTATTCCACCACTTTATTTTAATCGCCGGCAGAGTATGTGCTCCTGCTTTTTTAAACATAAGGCGGTGGCGTTCAAGTCGCTCAGCAGAAGTATCAGAGAGTTTTGCAGGTAATCGCTGGCTGTCAAATCCATCTTGGGTCGGCAATTCAATTTCCGGTAAAAACAAGCTTAGGGTATTTTTTGCCTTAATTTTAATTTTTCGCTCGACAATATGACCAACCGTTAAATCATCCATAGGAGCACTCCATTTCTCTTCCATGATTAAATTGGAAGCGATTAACCAGGGTAAATTTTTACCTGGCAGAACCCTAAGCAGACTTGGTTTGCCTTGTACAAAAAGCTCGCGGCTGCTGAATACCGGGGCCGGTATTTGAATTTCGCCGCTGCTCTGAGGATATAGATAATATTGTTGTTCGACCAGTTCGTGTGCTCGGCCTTTATATTCAACTTGACGCGGAGCAAGGTTTTTCTTGAGTCGAACAATAGCCTGAGGAATTTCCGGTGTTAAAAAATAGCCACGTTGCAGATGAGAATCTCGATATAAGCGTAGACTATAGAGCACCTGTTGATGAAGTAGAGCCTGAGGGGGAAATACCTCAGCTTCAATAAAGAGTTCTTTTTCCTGACTAAAAGCATCCAGTGAAGCGAATACAAAAAAGCCGCACACCAGCAGTTTTAGAACCGGATTAGGTAACTTCACCATGGCTTTAAACCCTGTTCACTTTTTAATAAAGTTTCTGAAACAGTTTTATTTTTATGTCGAGACTCATAATCCCGCTTAAAGATCTCCTTTAACAATTCCGAGGGATTATCTTCAATACTCTTTAACCAATTTTTTAAAAACTGTCGTTGTTCATGCTCATGACTGAGTTTAGTATTGGCACCACTACCTCCTTTGTCGGTACTTTTTTGCTGTTCAGCTTTGGACATCGGCTTATTTTCTTGAATGGCATCGCTATCTGCCGCTTCAATTAGACCGGGATTCTGTACTTTTTTTGAGGTAGCGGTTTTAGTTGTCTGCTCGCCTGTTTGAGCCTTTTCAGTCGATTTTTTCGATACTGATTTATTAGCGACAATGCGTTTCGCCTCATGCCCCTGCTTGGATGTAGATTGTCCCTGCCCTTGGCGGGCCAATTGTTCCTGTTGTTGCAACTCCTGTGTACCTTCTCCCAAACCTTGACCGATGGAGCCTCCCTGTTTACTACGATCTTTTTCAATATCATGAACCAACATTGCCCCTCCCGATTGGGAGACGATATTCTCCAGATTCAAATCACGCTGTTCTTTTTTCTCTTTTAGATCCTGTTCGGTAGGACTATCGAGTAAATCTTCAGCAACTTCCGGAATTACCACATCTTCTTTGAGTCGCTTTTTTTTCGGCCGCTTTTTGGTTTCCTGCTTCTGTCCTTCAATTTGAGATAAATCGGAATCATCCGCTTGTGCATCTTGCAAAGCCTTTTCTAAACGTTGCAAGTTGTGTCGCGCTGGCTTGAAGCCAGGATTCTTTTTTACCGCAGTTCGGTAGCTACTCAAAGCCTCTTGATAGCGTCCCAACTGAAACAGGGCATTACCACGGTTAAAAAAACCTTCAGCACTCTGAACTTTGCTAAAACTATTTAAGGCCTGTTGAAATTTTTTCTGACGGTACTGTGCTATACCTCGCCATAAGGGATTGTCAAATAATTGTTCCGCTTTTTCATAGTGCTGGTTTTGTATCGCTTGCATGGCAAGTTGATCGGTATTTTTCCAAAATTTTTGCCAATCAGCCATAACTGGTGGACTATATAGTTGCAGCTTAAGCAACAATGCCGGCAATAAAATGGCATACAATCCAGGCTGGAAAAGCAACCATGCCAGAGGCAGTAATAGTAACAGTAACCAGGCAGCCTGATCCTGCCATACACGACCCTGACGATGTTGCTTCTGAGCATCTACATGCCCCTGCTTAAATTGATCGAACTCCTTCGATAGGTTGATAATATCCTGTTCATTATCACTAACTTCCTGATAATGCCCTTGTCCGATTTCTGCCAACGCTCTCAGGTCTTCTCGCTGCAAAGCCGAATGTATCGGCTGACCGTCAATATGTAAATAACCGCGAGCAGTTCCAGGGATATAAGCACCATTTTTTGTCGCAACGGCATAAACATGGATGCGACCATTCAATTGAGTAATTCGTTCCCCTTCCGACAAAGAATACTCATCAATACTATCACCAACCAATACAAGTTCCGCTTTCGGTATCGCTAATTGTCGGATGATTTCGCGACTTTTTAACAATGCAGCACTACTATTACTGCCATGAGCCGGCATCAAATCGGGCTGTAAATATTCCAGTACATTGCTAATTAAACGTCTATCTTCCGTTAAAGGGATTACTTGATGCGCTATAGCACTATACGTGATTAAGGTTATTGGACGAGGAGAAATCTGTTGCAATAATTGTCGAATTTTTGCTTTCGCCACGGTTAAGCGATCCGGAAAAATATCTCTGGTTAACATTGAGCGAGAAAGATCCAGCAAAATAAATAACGCTGGTACATCGGCCTGTAAAATTACGGGAGGTGTTTTTTTCCAGTTTGGTCCTGCCAGCACAAACACCATCAGCAGCCAAGAAAAAGCCAAAAAGGGTAAACTATTTTTTTTCCTGCCGCCGCCATTGACGGTGAGAATGTGCGGTAATAGGTGAGCATCGATATGTTTTTCCCAATTCGATTGCCGAGACTGTCGTTTTTTTAACCAAAAAACTAACACGATTAAAGGTAATATGGCCAATAACCACCAGGGGCGATGGAAAAAAAATTCATCCATCATTATGCTTCCCGAGTACATTGCTATCCGTTTTTGTAATCTGAATATGAAGAGGCAACCAACCAAGCCAGACGACCATAATTGTAAAAAACAGGGTTAAAGCCAATGTCCATGGATAAAGAGGTTTGCCAAGATATTTATAAATATCTTGAGTAAAGGCTGGTTCCAGTTGATCCAGGGTTTGATATGCCGATTGCAGACCTGCAGCATCGAGGACATGAAAAAAAGCTCCTCCTGTCAGTTTGGCCACTTCCTGTAACACCGATTTCTCATATTGTTCGGCCCCCTCACTGGACCAGACGCCATAGGGATTAGGTGCCGGTGATTTGGCACCACCAATACCGATAGTATAAATTTTAATACCTTTGAGCGCCGCCAGTTCCGCCGCTTTACGTGGGCCAACCATGCCTTCATTGTTGGCTCCATCGGTCAATACTATCATCACCCGACTTTGGGATTTTAATTCCTGCATCCGTTTTATGCCTAAACCGATGGCATCACCTATTGCTGTAGATTCACCGGCCAATGCTATTTCACTTGCCTGGATCAAAGTACTTATAGTGTCGCGGTCATGGCTCAATGGTGCTCTCAAGTGTGGTTTATTACCAAATAAAATGAGCCCGGTGCGATCTCCAACCCGATTGGCGATAAACTCAGCAGCTACGACTTTCACCATATCCAGACGCGAGATGGGTTGTTCATCGCGGATAAAATCCATTTTTCGCATACTACCGGAAACATCCACTAATAACATCAGATCACGTCCGGTCATCGGCAGAGGCTGATGCTTATCCAGCCATAAGGGCTGAGCTAAGGAAATGATCAACAAACTCCAGATAATAGTAGGAATGAACAACCCCCTGTGCCAAATTCCTTTTTGGCTAATCGTTTTGCTAAGGGAGTTGGCCCGACTAAACGTCGGTAACAGCAATGCACTAGTTTGGCTTTTATGTATATTGAGTACCGATTTTTGCCATAATCTAGACAGTCCCGGTAATAAGGAAAACAATATCGGCAGTGGAATAAGCAGCAACAACCAAGGATAAAAAAAGTTCATTAAGCCACCTTCCTTATCCAGGAACGGGTTAAATCAATTAATTCTTTTGCCAGCAAATTATCTTCATCACTCGGTCGTGCGTATTTTGGGTAATTTTGATAGGGCAGGATGAGAAGGTTTTGTCCTGCCCCCTGGCTAAACTCCTGTCGCTCCCAATGACTATCCAGATATTCCAACCATTGCCGGCCATATAGGCCGGGTTCAAAATTCAATAGTGTTTTGGAAAGTAATATCCGGCGTAATAAAAGATTTAAAGTCATAGCCAATTGATTAAGACTTTGCTTCTGTTTATAGCCCTCCTCAATTTGTCCCAACTCGTATAACGAGGCTCGACGTAAGGCGGTTTTTTGATAGCGATAACGAGCAACTATTGTCACCACTGCCAAGCTCAACAATAATAATAGCCACCAGCCTGGAGCCAAGGGCCACCACGATACAGAATCCGGTTGATAAATATCCATAAGTTGTGACTGCAACGCTACTTTGTCCAGTTCCAACATCACTAGTTGCTCCGCGTGCGGCTTTTCGAAGAAGATGAGCTAGATCTTAACGCTTGTCGTAAACTCTGCCAATTATCCTCAGCTGTACTAATATGGATTAATCGAATTGCATAGTGCTTCAATACATTTTCAGTTTGCTGTAAAAAACTGTTGAACTCTTGTTGATAGGCACTATTTAATCCCGGTTGAGAACAATTAATATTGGAAAAAAATTTTCCATCACTAATCGCAAAGTTGCCTTCTTCAGGCAAGCACCTCTCAAGTGGGTCACTGATCAACATGGCCGCCAAATCATGATGATAAGAAATATGCGCCAATTGCCGCCTGGCCTGTTGTTCCAACCGCTTAAAATCACTTAGCAACAAGGCCAATACACCACTCTGCGCCAAGTGACGTAGATGTCCTAAAGCATCCGCCAAAGTGGATAAGCTATTCGTTTTAATGTTATTCAGGCGTGACTGTTGAGAAAACAGCTTGAATATTTTTAATATCGCCGGCTGTCCGATCCCCGGCGGTATAATTTCACAACGCGGTTGATGGCCAAATAAAATCAACCCGACTCTATCACCGTTTTCTATCGCTAACCAAGCAAATATCGCTGCTATTCGTGCCGCCAAAACCCACTTAAACTGCCGCCGAGAACCAAAGTGCATTCGCGGACTACAATCAACCAGAAGAAACAAACTGCGTTCTTTCTCCTGGTGAAACAATTTAGTATGCATTTGACCGGTTCTAGCCGTGACTCGCCAATCTACACTACGATGATCATCTCCCCATTGATAGGCTCGAACTTCGTCAAATTCCAACCCGCGCCCATGAAACATGGCTTGAAATGCTCCGGGGAAGAGACTATTGACGGCATCGGCCGGACTAGAGGTTAAGTGCAAGGCTTCGTTACGTATTCGATACAGCTCATCCACCGTAACTCGAATTCCCCATTGCGGTGATTCGGAGGCTGAAACATCCTCCGCCGTTAAATGATAATTTTCATGAGAACGGGGATATTTCATCATGTTTCTCAGGGAATGGGCACCTGACTAAGTAAGCGCGAGATCACATCATCACTGCTGACGCCATCCGCTTCGGCATCATAACTAAGGACCATACGATGCCTTAGTACATCATGAGCAATTTCTTGGATATCTTCTGGGGAAACATAGTCTCTTTCCTGTAACCAGGCATGTGCACGTGCCGCTAATGCCAAAGCAATCGTTCCACGTGGACTGGCCCCATAAGCAACCCAATCCTTTAATTGCTGATCATAAGCGCCCGGATTCCGAGTAGCCGCAACCAATTGCACCATATACGTTTCCAATTCCTTAGCCAAATGTATCTTTAATACACTTTGCCGTGCCTCTAATACGGCCGATCGGGATACATTGGGAGATTCTTTCTGGACTGGAATTTGCTGTCTTTGATTTAATACCAGCTGTAAAATTTCCTGCTCTGTTTCGACACTAGGATAATCCACTTTAATATGTAATAAGAACCTATCCCTTTGCGCTTCCGGCAAGGGATAGGTTCCTACTTGCTCAATGGGGTTTTGGGTCGCCATGACCAAAAAAAGTTCGTCCAATGGATAGGTAGTGCGACCAATAGTAATCTGTCGTTCCGCCATTGCCTCTAACAAAGCAGATTGTACTTTGGCAGGCGAACGATTAATCTCATCAGCCAGGATAAAGTTATGAAATAACGGTCCTTTTTGAAATTTAAACGTGGCATTTTGTGGTTGAAAAATTTCCGTACCGGTTAAATCAGCCGGTAATAAATCTGGGGTGAATTGAATACGATGAAATTCGCCGGCAATACCTGAAGCCATCACTTTGACAGCACTGGTCTTGGCTAATCCCGGAGCCCCTTCCACCAATAAATGTCCGTCTGCCAATAAGGCAATCAACATACGATTAACTAGCCGTTCTTGCCCTAATATGTGCTGATTTATGTAATCCTGTAAAGATTTTATTTTTTCCAATTCAGACATATCAATCACATTCCTTTTTGAACTTAATCAATCTTTTTCGTTGTCCGAATAAAAATAGATGCTTCTATCTTTATCAATCTTAGACCGATACATGGCCTGATCAGCGGCTTTTATTAGCCTGCTCAATTCATCCTCATGTTCAGGATAAACCGCAATACCAATAGAAACACCTACGTGCAAAGTCTGGTTTTCATATACGATGGTTTCGTTAATGTCGGTAACGATTTTTTCTGCAATAGAGAGAACATCATCCCTATCTACAACATTGGATATCAACGCGATAAACTCATCCCCGCCCTGACGCGCCAGGGTATCGGTTTCTCTTAATAATCCTTTGATTCGATTTGCTACCGTCCTTAATACCTCATCGCCAGCATAATGCCCATGGATATCATTTATCATTTTAAAACCATCGAGGTCCAAATACATCAGAGCCAATTGACTTTTTACTCGTTTTGATTGTTTTAAAGCGGTCTGCAAACGATCCATAAACAAACTACGATTTGGTATGTTGGTCAATTGATCATAGTTGGCCTGACGCCACATAGCCTGTTGTAACATCTTGCGGTTGGAAATATCGGAAAAGTTCACTACCGCACCAACCAATGCACTTTCCGAAAACAGCGGGTGAGTGCTATATTCAACCGCTAACGCTTTGCCATCGCTACATAAAAAGGTTTCATCTTCACTATGTCCCGGTACTCCGCGAGTGTAGGCTGCCACGAATTGACATTCTTGAGGAGGAATAAGTTTACCTTCGGCGTCTTTGGTCTGTAATAGCTCATGTACATGCTTGCCCACCATATCTGCGGCATGTCTATATCCAAGGATAGAATGGGCGGCTGGATTGGCAAAGGTTATTTTACCATGACTATCAAGGCCTAAGATGGCTTGCGCCGATGTATCCACCAACAAACGAATTTTTTCTTCCGCGCTACGGCGCATATGGACTTCTTTTTTTAAATCAGCCGTACGTAATTCCACCAAATGTTCTTGTCGACGTTTTTCAAACAATAAACTATCTTCATGTTCTCGAATTTTTTTAAAAATATAGAATGTTGCCGAGCTTAGTAATATCCAGATGATAATATGAATACCTATCATATTTTTTTTCTGTAACCAGATGGCATCAATAAATGGCTGAGCCGAAAAAGAAACGCTGATCCCACCTCGTACATCACCAACCTTATAACCTTGTTTTTCATGACAACTCATACAGGCCTTTTTAACCATTAAAGGTCCCATAAATCGAACAATTTGCAGGTCTTTCATTCCCACAACTTCGAATCGTTCTTTCGCATTTTGTTCAAAAGAACGTAATGCTGCGGCCTCCCATTCATCGGCATAGTTGCCGGGATTAATTGGATTCAAACTGGTCAAGTGAACTTTGGTTTGATTATTTTCATAAATTAATTCTGCCAATTGACGGGTCATATAGGCTGGATTCATTTTTGTCAATTGAACGCCTTCGGGCGTTTCGATGTTTTTTTCAGAAGTTTCCAGATATTCATTTGATGGAGTCCATTCATTACGGGAAACGTATACACCACCGTGTCGAGCATTCCACAAGCGAGTGGTTTCTATCATTTCAAAGACAAAGCGACCACGGTTGGCAGCATTATCAAAGGCATGTTGCTCGATCACCTGGAGATTCCACCCCAATGAAGCGGAAAAAATAACACCCCAAAATAGAGCACTAAGTAAAGCGATTATAATTTGGCTGTGAAAAGGAACGGTTCTGTCCATATATATAAAGCGTTTTTCGAACTTATCTTAGGTTTGAAATTGTGCGGGTTTTATCTAACAATATAGAGTACATTAAACTTTAATCCAATTTTTAGAGTAGTTATCGCTATATCTTGACATATCGTTTTCAACCTCGCCTTGTTCTGAGTCAATAATTAAACTACGAATAATTCTATTTTTATTTATTAGTGACTGATTTCATTTTATAATTATTTGTCGCAGCATCCTAAAATTTAAAGACTTTTTATGTTATAGTGACCGATTAGAAAAATTATTTGTCCAATATGCTCAATCCCATCTGGAAAATTTTTATATCTCTATTCTTAACCAGCTCCTTTCTATATGCAGCTGAAAAACCGGTACTTTTAGATCAAGAACCCATTAAACCTATCTTTAAAGATCCTTCCCTTAATAAAGCCAAGGTACTACTCGGGGAAAAACTATTTTTCGATACCCGCTTATCGGCCGACAATAGTGTCAGTTGTGGCCATTGCCATCGTTTGGTTTTAGGTGGTGCAGACGCACAACAATTCGCCACCGGCATCAAGGGCCAAAAAGGCGATGTAAATTCACCCACTGTTTTCAATGCTCGTTACAATATCGCCCAATTCTGGGATGGTCGCGCCGATAGCCTGGAAAAACAAGCCTTGGGGCCAGTTGAGAATCCTATTGAAATGGGCTCGACATGGCCCGATGTGGTTAACAAATTAAATCAAGAGCAGGATTTAAAGCAACAGTTTTATCGTATCTATGGGCAAGAGATCAGTGCCGCAACCGTGACCGATGCCATCGCTGAGTTTGAGCGTTCTTTGGTCACGATTAACGCCCCTTTTGATCTTTATCTTCTGGGAAACGAAAAAGCCATCTCGGAACAAGCTAAGCAAGGCTATGCCCTATTTAAATCTTATGGATGTATTTCTTGTCATCACGGCATAAATGTCGGTGGCAATATGTTTCATAAAATGGGCGCCTTAAAAGCTTATTTCTCTCCCAAAGATGAAGAATTTCTACTGCGTGATCTGGGGCGTTATAATGTTACCAAAGATCCGATGGATAAATATGTTTTTAAAGTACCAAGCTTGCGTACTGTTACTCAAACGGCTCCCTACTTTCATGACGGGAGTATAAAAACGCTTAGTGAAGCGATTACAGCCATGGCACGTTACCAATTATTACGTGAAATTCCGGATGATGAGGTCGAGCTGATGATCGCTTTTCTAGAATCCCTGTCCGGCGAATATGATCGGATTGAACCATGAGAAATTATCTTTTATATGGCAGCTCATTACTCTTGATCCTGGCAGGATTCAGTTTAATCTTTTATCTGCATAGTGAAAGAGAGCAAGAAGCCCAACAATTTAATACGGCTAATCAAACTATTCACAAATTGATCAATGAATCCCGTGCTATTGATAGCGAACTATTACGCGTCTTAAATTTTAGACGCAATCATTTCGACTTTATAACGAGGTCGGTCAAACAATTAAGACACTACCAAAAAATCTTAATTGCAGAGCAAAGTCTTTTTCAGCAATTACCAATCGATGAAGTCCATACACAAGTCGAACAATATCTTCAAAAAAGCCAGGAAAAATTAAAAATTCTTGAACATCTCAAGTCCCGTTTTGCCAGTTACAAAAATACCTTACGCTACATTCCCACTATTGCTGACACCCTAAAGCTATCCACCCCTAGCACTATAAAAGAACAAATCAATGCCCTTCAGGCATTGGTTTTTAGTTATAGTATGTTTCCCGAGGAGCAAACCAGACAACAGCTATTGGATCGGATTGACGATCTCGAATTGCTAACTGAGGATTCTTCAACTACGGAATTAATCAATAATTTACTCTTTCATACTAAAGCTAACCTAAGCTTTCGAAATGGTATCCAATCATTATATAAACGCTATAAAAAACTAGATGCCGCCAACCATCTATTATCGATGGAAGAACAACTAACCGATTATATCAAATATCAAAAAGCCCATAGCTATAGTACCAATAATGTCTTCCTTGCCATCACTACTTTTCTGTTAACCGGCCTGCTATTCGGTATTCATCACTTTCGCCTGGAGCGAAATAAAGTCGCCGCGAATCGCAATATGTTTAATGACGCCCTTGAAAGTATCAATGAATCCTTTGCTATCTACGACAAGGATGATCGTTTAATCAAATGGAACAAAAAATTTGAACAGCTTTATCCTCGTCTTAAAAATGTTATCCGTGTCGGGATGAATTATCAGGAGTTGGTCGAGCAGGGACTGAAACAGGGACAATTTATCTGTCCCGACATTTCCAAAGAAGAAGCTCGTCAATTGATGCTGGTCAGCCATAAAGAATCACTTAAAAATATCATGGAATGCCTCAGCGGTGAACGATACTATCTGGCTAACCACAGCCGCACCAGCTCTGGAGGAATCGCATCGGTACATATCGATATTACCGAACGACGTAAAATGGAAATTCAACTGGTTGAGCTATCTCGTGCTGTGGAACAAAGCCCAGCATCAGTAATTATTACTGATACCTCCGGCAATATTACTTATGTGAATCCCAAGTTCGAACAAATCACAGGATATAGTTCGAGCGAAATTTTAGGCCAGAATCCGCGTATTTTAAAATCCGGGCATACTTCTCCCGAAGAGTATCAACAAATGTGGCAAACCATCCAAGCCGGTATGGAGTGGAACGGTATTTTTCACAATAAAAAGAAGAACGGCGATTTATTTTGGGAGCAGGCTATTTTATCGGCTATTCGTGACTCCAATCAGAATATAATCGCCTACCTGGCCATTAAGGAAGACATCACTCAGCGCATGGCAAAGGATGAACAATTGCGGATGTCGGCCATGGTATTTGAAACCAGTTTACAAGCGATCGTGGTTACCGATGCTAATAATACAATAAAACTGGTGAATCCCAGTTTTGAAAAAATTACCGGCTATTCAGCCTCTGAAGTAATCGGTAAAACGCCGGCTATTTTAAAGTCCGGCCGTCACGATGGTGCTTTTTATAAAGCCTTATGGAACACCTTATATAGTATGGGACGTTGGCAAGGTGAAGTATGGAACCGCAGAAAAGACGGCCAGGTTTATCCCGAATGGTTGTCCATTGCCTTGATAAAAGATGATAAAGGCAAAGTGTTGGAACACGTAGCCGTATTCTCAGATATTAGCGAACGGAAAAAAGCCGAAGACAAAATTCAATGGCAAGCCAATTTTGACCATCTGACCCAATTACCTAATCGTAGTTTGTTTATCGATCGCCTATCGCAATTCCTAGCAACATTCAAACGCGAACAGAAGAGTTTCGCCCTATTGTTTATGGACCTGGACCGTTTTAAAGTTGTCAACGATACTTTAGGACATGCTGTAGGAGACGAATTATTGAAGCTAGTGGCCAAGCGACTACAGGAGAATCTGGCCGAGAGCGATACCATTGCCCGCTTTGGCGGTGACGAATTTACAGTATTATTGCCCCGAATTAAAAACATTCATTCCGCAGCCCACGTGGCTGAAAGGCTCATTTCCCTGTTGACCGCTCCTTTTATTATCGAGTCTTCAGAAGTCTTTATCGGCACCAGTATCGGGATAACAATTTATCCCGATGACGCTAATGACGAAAGCTCCTTGATCCGAAATGCCGACATGGCCATGTATCATGCTAAAGAAAGCGGTCGCAATACCTACCGTTTTTACACCCAAAGCATGAATGAGAAAATGTTGGAACGGATGCAACTGGAAAAAGATCTGCATCGAGCCATTGAGGAAAACGAGCTATTCCTAGAATATCAACCAGTCATTAATCCAAATAATCACCAAGTGGTCGGTGCCGAAGCATTGGTGCGTTGGATGCACCCACAAAAAGGACGACTGGCACCTCTACAGTTTATTCCTATAGCGGAAGAAACAGGCCTAATCAGGCAATTAGGCGAATGGGTCATGCAAAAAGCCATGAACGAATTAGCTCAATGGCATCGGCAAGGGCATAGTCATCTGTATATGGCTATTAATGTTTCCAGTGCACAACGAATGTTGGGACTTACGGCAGAAAAAGTACAACACTTTATCCAACAAGCCGAAGTAGAGCCCAAATATATAACCCTTGAAATTACTGAAAGCTTATTGATCGATCATACCGAAGATTCATTAGAATGGTTACAATCTTTAAAATCGACCGGTTTAAAACTCTCCATCGATGACTTTGGTACCGGCTTCTCTTCATTAAGTTATTTACGCCACTTTCCGGTCGATACCTTAAAGGTGGATAAAAGTTTCGTCGATGACATATTGACCTTTAAGCAGAACGCCAAGCTGGTCGAATCGATTGTCTCGCTAGCCCATAATTTTGATTTGACCGTAGTTGCCGAAGGGGTAGAAGAGAAGCAACAAATGGAGTTCCTGCAAAACCTCGAATGTGACTATATTCAGGGTTATTACTATAGTAAACCATTGTCTGAAAAGGATTTTTTAGTGTATATTACACATCAACAGGAAACATAGATAAAAAAATATTGCAATTTTCAGGTAAAGAAAAATAGCAGTATGCCGATACCTTTTTCTGTGGTTGTTAGAACTTTTGACGGAGCTCGAATGGGAAAGGTAATCCAATTAAGAACAGAAGCGGAGCGGTTGATCCAACGCTTTTCTGATGTTTATATGGAAAAAGATAAAATCGAGAGAATTAAAAAAAATGCGCGTTTAAAGCTGGCGATATACGATTATTTGGAGCGCACCAATAAAAAGTTTAAATCTGCTTGTGATTCTTAATACAACGAACAATATCTTCCTTATCTTGAGGTGAAATTTCCGAAATACCCGTCATTTCCATATATAAGTCAAAAATAATCTGACTCTCCTCAGCCAGAGTCAGTTCTTCCAACTCCTCCAACATGGCTTTGTCTACGGCTTGTTGAACCTTATTATAAATCTCTTTATCCATCACTATTAGTTATTATTATTATGTTTTTTTATCTTGTTCGCTAAGAATTATAGTCTAATTAGTCAGGAAAAACTTTTCAAGCAAACAATAATTTATCGTTCTACTGCATTATAAGGGCGACACACTTAGTTCACCCAGAGCACTCTTGGCTTTTTGCATCAGGTATTCCTTAAACACTATAGCGATTGGCGACAAACGTTTTCCCTCTCGCTCCACAACATACCAATGTCTAAATATAGGAAACTCTTCGACATTAAGAACCTTTAAGCTCTGAGCCTTTAGTTCAATACTCAAAGTATGCAGCGAGACAATCCCCAACCCCATCCCTTCTTCCACCGCATGTTTAATGGCACGATTATTACTCATATCCATGGTCGTATGAAATGGAATGTCATGCTCTTTAAAAAATCGCTCGGCAGCTCCACGAGTTCCCGAGCCTTGCTCTCGAACCACAAAGCGTTCCTTTGCTAATGCCTGTAATTTGACCTTTTCCTTTTTAGCTAAGGGATGATCGATGGCTGAAATAACCACCAATGGATTTTCCAAAAACTTGAAAGCATTTAGTTGGTGCCCACCTGGTGGTCGCCCCATGATCACCAGATCGCATTCATTACTTTCTAATTGATTGAGTAATGAGACCCGATTAGTGACATCTAAACTGATTTTTACCTTGGGATACTTTTTAGAAAAGGCAGCCAAAAGTCGGATAACAAAGTGATTGGCAGTACTGGCAACTGCAATTTTTAAATGTCCCTGCTGTAAATCTTTTAATTGTTCGATGGTTTCTTCTAGGTCGCGCTGTTGCTGTAGGGTTGTGCGTGCATATTCATACACTTCAATACCTATTGCAGTAAGGTAGAGCTTTTTTCCCATTTTCTCCATCAAAGGCATTCCTGCTTGCTCTTCTAACTGCTTGACTTGCATGGAAACAGCCGGTTGAGACAGGTAAAGTTCCTTGGCGGCCTGGGTATAATTTAGATGCCGAGCCACGGATTCAAACACCTTTAATTGGCGGAAAGTTAAATTCATTAAATAACCCTGCTATAAGTAATGCCTTATTATAACAATTATAAATTCAAGATGTACTTTATAAATTAAATATTTAATAACGAATAGCGAACATTGGGACTACGATGTTAAAGTCCATTTAGCGGCAATGGAAGTCGGTTACTCCACGCGTATGGAACCTGCCTTAAGTCATGTCGGTCATTATCTGAATGCCCGTAAAGCTGATAAAAAACTATTATTGGTACTAACTGCCGGAAAAACTTCCAAAATTGTTTATGGTGTTAACCGGCTATAAAAATTCATAAGGCACAGCTTCATATTGCACAGCATTTTCGGCATAATGCTGTGCAAACCACTACGTTAACAATTCTTATGAATTCCACCAATATTTTTATATTACGGCATGGCGAAGTACAAGGCGGTGCAATTTTTAGAGGCTCACAAGATGATCCGTTAACCGAAAACGGACTACGGCAATTACAAAAGCGTCTAGAGCACAGTGACCACACATTTGATATCGTAATTTCCTCTCCTTTAATTCGCTGTGCGGATTTTGCCAAAGAATACGCCCGTATCAACAGGCTACCCATTGAGATTGTAGCTGATATTAAAGAGATGGATTTTGGCGATTGGGAGGGTAAAAGTTTCGAAGCAATCAATCAGACTGCAGCGGAAAAGCTAGAAAAGTTCTTTTCCAATCCAATTGAAAATCCGGCACCTAATGGTGAAGACCTACGAGCGTTTCGCACTCGCGTAGTCAGTGCATTGGAAAAAGTTTTAATTGACCATAGCGGAAAAAATATTCTTATTGTGACTCACGGCGGTGTTCAAAAAGTGATTTTCACCCATGCTCTAAAAATGCCTTTAGATGCGGTTCACAGTATCGATACTCCCTATGCTAGTATTAGCCAATTTACTATTTATAACGAGCATGACAATTTTACCTGGTTACTACGTCGCCACGGCTAACTTCTATTACTCGGTAGCAACTTCAACCCGATTACGCCCCTTGTCTTTAGCACGATATAAAGCCTTATCAGCCCGTTCGATAAGATCCTCTGCATCACCTTCGCGAGTCAACTCCGCCACTCCCAAACTGATGGTAACGGAAAGGCTTTTACCGGCAAAGGTGACTACGAGAGCTTCAACATTTTGGCGAATTTTTTCCGCCAATTGTTGAGCTTTTTGCACACTGCATTCCGGCAATAAAACAACAAATTCTTCGCCACCCCAGCGAAATAAAATATCCGACTCACGAATCTGATTTTTAACACCTTGTGCCAAGGTTTTTAAAACCACATCACCGGTAGGATGACCATAACTATCATTAACTTGTTTAAAGTGATCAATATCGAAGATAATCGCTGAAAGGGGATTATCACGTCGTTTGGAACTGCGATAAGCTTGAGAAAACAGCATTTCAAAAACCTGTCGATTAGCCACACCGGTTAACTTATCGGTAGTTGCCATAGCCTCCAAACGCCGCTGATAGCCACCAATTGTTAAATTTACCAAGAATAGAATAATCATCGAAATAACCAAACTGATAGCCAAATTACCCAACAAAGTGTGTTGAATACGGGTTTCCGCCACATCTTCCTGTTGCTGAACAATCAAATACCAGTTAAATTCCGGGACCAAACGACTATTCAAGTACATTTTTTTACCATTCTCCTGATACTCTATTGAGTTACTGGGAGTGGTTAATATTTGCGTGGCAATCTTCGATAAACCGGATATCTTTCTGATATTATCCGGTCCATCATAATCTTTACTACGTAAGGTTACCTGTCCTTCACGATCGGTAAAAAACACTTCTCTCCCATAGCGATTTTGATAGGTATCAATCAAAGTATTAACCGCCTCCACAGCCAGTCCGACACCGATGACACCGATATAGTTTCCACTATAATCATAGATTCGATAATTGATAAAGATGGTCAAGGACGTTTTATCGGCGGTATCCGTATCGACATTTACCTCATAGTCCTTATGCATTTTTTGCACTCGAAAATACCATTTATCCTGTGGATCAATCTCATTAACCATTTTTAACACCCCAGAGGAATGGTAGTACTTGCGAGTCTTTTCCGAAACAAAAAAGCTGGTGATCGCGCCGTATTGAATTTGGATCTCCTTTAAGTAGCGGACCATCGCCTTTTCCTCTTTTTCACCTCCAATCGCCCAATCTCGTACAAAGGTATCCTGCGCCATTAATGACGAGATAAAAATAGGACGAAGCAGATCCTGCTGGATTTCCGAATAGATATTATCACTGGTCAGCGGCAGGGTGGTTTCTGCAATTTGACTGGAGAGCGAATCATGGGCAACAAAATAGCTGACAAAGCTGGTGGTTAAAAATCCTGCTAATAATAAGACCGTTAATATAGTTACAAAGCGAGCTTTCCTATTCCAGACCATTATTTCCCCAACTTTTTTATTTTTTTAACGCCCACGTTAATTATAGTAACTAATTGCGCAACTGTCGAAGTCACATTGTTTTAAACAACAAAAGAAAAAGGCTCTAGCTCAGGTATTGTAAACACGCTTTAAATTCTCATAGGCCTGACGAATATTAATAAACTTTATCGTATCTCCGCCCTTATCCGGGTGGTGTTGTCGGCAAAGGCGTCGATATTGCTGTTGTATATCTTCCCAACTAACCCCTTGTTGTAGCTCCAGACAAATTAATGCTTCACCCTGCTCTTCAAAAGCCAAATATTTTTTCCAAAACTGATCCAATAATTGCGCTACACCTTCATCATCAGTTTGATTGAAATTATTCCAATCCCGATAATAACCACTTAGTTTTTCAAATCCCGAATCATTGCTTAAAGCCGTTGTTTCTGTTTTAGACAACTTTTGTATCTGAATATTCAAAGCCGAAATATGTAGATAGATATCTTGCTCACGTAGTTCTTCATGCAATTGATAAAGGGCGTTCATCATTAAAAAATGTTTGCGAAATAGAGCCAGATCATAACTGCAATCTTGTGTAAACTCCGCAAAGGCCTCTCCTCCCAACAAATCATGCAGTTGATACTCTTTTATAGGAGCAGCATTATTTTGTAAAACCTCTAGAATCGGACGTTTTAGCGGGTTATCCATTGTGTTGTTTTACAAAGGCTAATAATTGATCTTTATCCAGTGGCTCACTACACAATGGCCCTTGTATCCGATCACAGCCTAAATCCGTCAAAATTTGTCTTTGTTCGGGTAGCCCCACGCCGGATGCTAAAACTAATAGGTTTAAGGAATGCCCAAGGGCAATAATAGCTGAAACTATTACTTTACTATCTTCATTAGTATGAATATCCTCGACAAAACTACTGTCGATTTTAATCTGGGTTAATGGAAACTGTTGTAAATAGCTTAATGATGAATAACCGGAACCAAAACAATCTAAGGAGATCTCTACCCCACGGGCATTGATATCCTTGAGGTTTTGACAACATTTATCTAAATTGGACACCAAGGTACTTTCGGTTAATTCAATTTCCAATAGATTAGAAGGCAATTGGTATTTTTTCATATAACGAGCAATATGTCCCTCTATATCCATATATTTAAATTGTTTTGAAGAAATATTGATAGCTACTTTTAAATCTTGAATGCCACTGTCGACCCACTCTTTTGCCTGGGCAATACCTTGTTCCAGAACCCAATTACCAATTTCATTAATCTGGTTGGTTTCTTCAGCAATAGCGATAAATTCACGGGTTGGAACTTCTCCAAGACTCTTGGAATGCCATCCCAATAACGCTTCAACTCCCACCAACTTATTACTGTGGAGATCAACCTGAACTTGATAGCGCAAATATAGTTCGTGTTGAACGATAGCATGGCGCAGATTCAATTCAATTTCATTGCGACGTTGCAGCTTTTCATTCATCTCCAAGGAAAAATATTGGCTATTGTTTTTACCATTTTCCTTGGCATAGTACATGGCCAAATCGGCCTTACGCATCAATTCATCAGAATCCCGACTATCATCGGGAAACAGTGCGATACCAATACTGGTAGAAACAAACTGTTCACCCACCGAAACGATTAAAGGCGTTTGCAGAGTTTCGATTATACGATTAGCAACCAATGCAGCGTCGGTTGGAGCACTCAGGTTTTCCAATAAAATCACAAATTCATCACCACCAAAACGACAGACCATTTCATCAAATATCCTATCTTCTCCACGCAACACAATCTTTAAACAGTCACTAAAAGCGGTTAATAATTCATCACCTACCTCATGGCCTAAGGAATCGTTAACATTTTTAAAATTATCGATATCCAAAAAAAACAGCGCACCGATAGTATGATGATGATTGGCATACATCAGCGCCCGTTCAATTTCCTTTTTCATCATACGCCGATTGGGTAAACCGGTAAGTTGATCATGATAGGCGATATGATGAATTTTTTGCTGTGACTGGGCTAGACTCTCGGACATTTTCAGGATCGCATCAGAAAGCGCTCCCATTTCATTATTGCTGTCAACTTGAATCTGTGGCTGCAAATTACCGCGACCAATTTCGCCGGTGGCCGCTATTAATTTATTGATGGGCTTAACCAGACCACGGTTTAATATATAAAAAATCACCGATAAGGTAACGATAATACTGAATAGTGTTACCAGAAATATTTGCTGCTGCAAATGTCCGACTTGCTTATTAATGGAACTGGATGGAAGCAGGGCGAAGAGGTTTAATCCTTGTGTAATTTTTTTACCGATTACGCGAAATTCCTGCCTTGCAACCGATAAAGACCAGGCTTCATTAGTTAAACTGAACAAATTTTTTGCATGACCGACAATTGGCTTTAAAGAATCGGCAGCAGCCACAATTTGGTTCTGTTCATCCAATAAAATTAATCCGACAGTATCACCGCTACCGGAACTTCGAATATTCTGAACATTTTTTTGGATATCAACGGTTAAAGACAAATAGCCCCGATGTTTAGATTCCCAAAATTCGGGATTGGCACTGCGATCAATTGTATCCGGATCAACGGTTCTATCGATGGTGAACAAAGATTGATAAACATACAAGGCAAAATTGTCGGTATGTGGGTCGAGGGCATATTTAATACTGAGGGCATTTTTTTTCGTGAGAGCAGGAAGATATTTTGCCTCTCCGTTTTCTAAATTAGTTTGATTGGTTTTATTTGAAGTGGTACGAGTATCGACAAATCCGCCCGGCGTGATAAAACGGATTTCATAATACTCCGGATAAGTGGCTTGATACTCACTAAAACGCTTCAGCAAAAGAGGTTGTTGCATTAAATATCGGTCATCTTCATCATCACTTTCAATATATTTTTGAAACACTCGGGAACTGGAAAAAAGGCGGATATTATTCTTAGCATTATTTTCCAATTGCAACAAGGAAGTCTCAATCCGTGCAATCGCACTATTCATTTCTTGATCGGCGGTTTGGTTAATTTTCTCCAAAAGCTGATTAAATACCAACCAGCCAATCCATGCCAGTGGCAATATAACCAGCGGTAAAATAATCAGGATTAATTGAGTTCTTAATCGCATAAATATATCTAACGCATGAGTTGGTGGTAAATCATATTGATTTGACGCAAAATCTTAGGTGTCGGATAGGATTGAAGCTCCAAGCGTGACATGGTTTCAGAGTCTGGAAAAATAATAGGGTCTTGCAAAAATTCATTGTCCAAATGTTGTCGAGCAGCCAGGTTGGCCGTTGCAAAACTGATGAAATTTGAATTTTGAGCAGCATGTTCAGGCTTATTTAAAAAATTGATGAAATCTTGCGCCAGTTTTTTATATTTAGACTTTTTCAGTACCACCAGAAAGTCTAACCATATAGTTCCGCCTTCTTCTGGAATGACATATTTAATATTGGAATTTTTTTCTTGCAATATGAGAGCATCACCACTATAGGCCTGAGCGACTAATGCATCGCCGCTGAGTAAGTGAACATCCTCATTACTACCCGTAGAACCATACTCATGTATAAATTGCTTTTGTTTTTCCAGTAATTGTTTCGCTTTGCGTAGACCTTCACTACTTATATTATTCATAGAATAGCCCGCAGCTTTGAGTGCAACACCAATCAGCTCAAATGAATCACTGGACATGACAATTTTACCATGCAGGCTGGAATCCGGTTCGAATATCTGTTGCCAGCTTTTAATAGGCTCTTTAACCAGATCGCTACGATAGGCCAAGCCCATAGTTCCCCACATATAAGGTATGGCATAATCTTTAAGGTGTGAGTAATTATTAGCTAATTGGGGATCAATATGTTTTAACTCCGGCATCTTGGCAGGGTTTATTTTCGCCAACCAATCACGCTTAAAATAAGCATCAATTTTGTAGTTATCTACAATACAAATATCGATGCCCTCGATTCCATTTTCCACCAGATAGTGATCCCGATCCTCATTGGCGTTGAAATAAATTTCATGAATCTTAACCGAATATTGCTTTTCAAAGGCTTTAACCAAGGCTGGATCAACATTCCCTGACCAGTTGAAAATGGTTAAAGTGTTTGTTTTACTATTGGCAGTGAGTAATTGCGAGAATAAACAACAGCAGATTAAGACCAGAATACGAGAAAAATCCATTAGAAGCTCTTTGTGATTGTTCTTTAAAGAATAGAAGATTAATAAGCCTATTCAATCGATGAGTATAAATTTATTTTTTTAACAAGTTAATAATTTCATCAGCCGCAACCGGTCGACTAAAAAAATAGCCTTGAGCCCTATCACAGCCAAACTCCTTTAAAATTTCCAGATGCCGTTCCGTTTCCACCCCTTCGGCAACCACTTTCATATTCAGTTCATGCCCAAGTATGATACAGGTTTTAACAATAGCGCGCGCTTCAGGATCATCAATCAGATTCAGAATAAAGCTGCGGTCGATTTTCAATTCGGTGAAGGGAACTCGATGCAATTGCGACAATGAAGAATACCCTGTACCAAAATCATCGATCGACAAACCAATACCTTTTAAACGCAAACGAGTCAATATATCCAAGGAAGTGACCAATTCTCCCATCAACATACTCTCGGTCACTTCCAGGGTAATTCTAGTCGGATCGAGACGATTATCAAGCAGAAGTTCGGCCAATTGCTCGGGTAAAGTCAAAGAAGTAATATTATCGGCAGAAATATTCACAGAAACAGGAATGGAGAATCCCTGTGCTTGCCAATATTGCTCTTGTTGAACCGTTTCCTCAATGACCCAATGGGTGAGTTTCCCCATCCAACCGTATTGTTCAGCAATGGGAATAAACCGATCAGGAAAAACCAAGCCTAACTTAGGATGCTGCCATCGGACTAGCGCTTCGACAGCTATAATTTTATCAGACAGCAAGTCAATCTGAGGCTGATAATGGAGTAACAACTGGTTATTGCCAATGGCCTTATAGAGTTCATCAGCAATAATCTCATCTTCGGAACTCACCGCATCAAGATCAAGATAGTCTTTATCACTTAGACACTGCTGTTCCAATAATTGTTGTAATAGTTCAATATTGACCGGTTTACCTAAAGAAGCAACAATATTCAAGTTGTGGGCACGCCCCAATTTTTCTGCTGCATGTAACACACCACGGTCATGGCCACTGATTAAGATTAATGATGGGGATTTTGCCATATTGGCCAAACGACGCATAACCTGAATTCCATCCATCTCCGGCATATGGAGATCCAAAAGTAAGATGGAAGAATCTTCAATATTCGGTACAGTTTCGAAAAAAACCTCTGCATTGACAAAACCTTCTACGACTAGCCCGGCAATCTCCGCAACATCACAGAGTAACTCAACAATTTCAGGTTCATCGTCAATCACGTAGGCCTTGACAGTATTCACGAGTTACCATCCTCACCGTCCGGAAAATCGAGTCCCTTTAGGACTTGCGCGATTAGCTCAGATTTACCGCTACAATAACTAACAAAAGAGTTATCCATGCTTTGAATATGCTCATAGATCCAATCATTCATAAAAAGATAAAGTTCTTTGCAGGTTAAACCCTGTTGATTAAACTGAATTCGTAATTTTTTTAATTGTTTGATTAACATTTGATGTACCTGACGGTGATTTTCCACACCAGGGTATCCACAAGCCTCCATAATGGCTTCTTCACGGGGAAAGTGCCATAGAGTAAATCGATTTAGATCGTCCAGTACCGACAGAATTTGCTCCCGACTCGGGTCTTGTAGCTGCAATTCACCACATTGTCGGAGAAGGTCAAAAATCTGTTGGTGGTCATCGTCGATATCATCAATACCGGTTTTAAAAAATATATTTGTTTTTTTATCGTGAGGTTTTTTATTCGTTTTAATTTCCCGATTTCCAAAGATCTCTCTAATTCGATAAGCTAGATCAGCTTGGGTATAGGGTTTATCTAACATATCAGCCTTAAAGCGACACTGTCCGTTTTGCGCCAAAGCTTTTCCAGTAAAGCCGGAAGTTAGAATAACTTTAAGTTTCGGTTTTAATTCTATGGCCTTTTCAGCCAGTTCAAAGCCACTCATTCCACCAGGCATGACTACATCGCTAAATAAGAGTTCAATATCAGGATGTTCCGATAATTGAGTCAAGGCTTGATGGGCGTTAGCAGCACAGTAAACCGAATACCCCAATGATAATAGGGACTCTTCAGCCAGTTCCAGTAAATCTTCTTCATCATCCACAACCAATATTGACTCTGAACCACGAGGAAGCTTCTGATCCAATTCGGTTGATTTTTCCGTTTCCTGTAATTGGCCCTCGGCTCGCGGCAGATAGATACGGAAGGTGGTTCCTATACCGATTTCCGAATAAACCTTAATATACCCTTGGGAACGTTTAACAAAACCGTAAACCATCGGTAACCCCAAACCTGTTCCCTTACCCTGAGCTTTGGTCGTGTAAAAGGGATCAAAAATATGCTCCTGCTGCTTGTTACTAATACCGTGACCATTGTCACTAACCACCAATTGTACATATTCTCCCGGGACGGCTCCTGGATTCTGGCTACAATAACGCTCATCCAAAATTTCATTGCCGGTTTCTAAAGTCAGATTACCTCCACTTTCCATTGCGTCACGGGCATTAAATACCAAATTTAACAGAGCATCTTCAAAATCACCGGGATCAATTTTAGTCAGCCATAATTCATCAGCAAAGTGATGATGCAGATTAACTTTCGGAGTAATGGAACGTTCAAGAAGTGCTTTCATGTCATTAATGACATGATTAATATTAGTAACGGCAACCTTAGCCGCCTGACGTCGGGAGAATCCTAATAATTGCTTGGTTAAATCCGCTGCTCGACGTGCCGATTTATCGATGGTTTGTACCCGTTTACTGGCTTTTTCATCGTACTTGACCAAGTTTTTCAATAGGCTTAAGTTGCCCAGAATAATACTTAAAATATTATTAAAGTCATGCGCGATGCCACCGGTAAGCTGCCCTAGCGCATCCATTTTTTGCGCTCGTCGTAAGGCTTTCTCTGCAATTTTTTGCTCGCTCAAATCAGTGACAAAAGCCACGGCTTCCAACACATCTCCAGTACTGGTATGTATAGTGTTGGCCCGAAAATAAGTGGGAATATTATGGCCATCTTTATGACGTAAGGCGATTTCATATTCGCGACGATTAGTGGTTTCAATTTTGCCGGTCTGGGCAATAAAAATTTTAGTATTTTCCTCATCAGTAAAATCGATGGGTTTTTTCCCCACCATCTCCTCTTTACTATAACCAATGAGATCACAAAGCCGTTTATTCACTTCAATAGTGCATCGATTCGGCCCAATCAACCAGACCCCTTCCGGTGCACCTTCAAAAATGGTCCGATAACGCTCCTCACTATCATGGATAGCCTTCTCCGTAATCAAACGGTCGCTTATATCCGTAAAAGCGACGACGGCACCATTAACCTGATTATTTCGTAATATGGGATACGACCAATATTCAACCTGAAAGCTACTACCGTCAGCTTTCCAGAAAACTTCATTATCAACATGAGAACCTGAATTACTAACAAATGCATGGTAAATCGGACATTGCTCTTCCGGATAACTTGAACCGTCTGATTTAGAATGATGCACGAGTTCATGCATATTTTTGCCGATTATTTGTTCTGCTTTTTGATATCCCAGAAAACTTAAACAGGCAGGGTTAGCAAAAGTACAATTGCCTTGCATATCCAATCCGAATATAGCTTCCGAAGTGTAATCCAGCAGTTCTCTTACCTGCTGCTCCCTTTCTTGTAATTTCAATTCATTATTTTTACGCTCGGTAATATCTTGAATGACGCCACGCAACTTCAATAAGTTTCCATTGTCACCCCAAATATGTTCAGCATGACAATCCAACCAGCGAAGCTCTCCATCATTCTCCCGAATAATTCGGTATTCCATATGGTGTTTTCTACCATCCTGTATCGCTCTATGCAGAGAGTCCAATACCGCCTCTTTATCATCCGGGTGCAATATAGTTGCCAGGCAATTGGGTCCCACATCCTTATTCGGTTTCATACCAAAAGTCCGGAATACCTCATCTGACCATATCGCTTGCATCGTAATCGGATCCAACTCCCAATTTCCCAGATGCGCCATCTGTTGTACTTCCTGCAAAAGAAACTTGCTGTGACTAAGTTCTTGTTCTGTTTCCGAATGGGCAATTAAGTCTTTACGTAAGCGCCGATTTTGATACAGCGCATAGCTTAGTAGTAGCAACAAAATGACGACCAGCAGCCATGACATTCCCTGCCATTCTCCTTCATCCGCAAACTGTTGAGTTGCCTGTAGAAGATCAGAAAACATTAATAAATATAGAAATATTAAAAAGAAAGTGACACTGAAATGGCGCAAAGTCCTTACTCTCGTTCATTTAGAAATTTATTTTCCCCCAACCAATTTAAGCATAGGCAAGTTAAAGCGACGTTTCAAGGAAGGGAATCCATTCTAAAAAAGGAGTTAAAAAGTACTGTTTTTACTACCTTTTTAGAAACATTAAATTTATTTAATGTTTCTGCAAGTTTTAAGCAAGCTAAACCTGGTTAACATTAGATCTAAATATCACACGATTATTTTTACTGGTTTTATAACAATGAAAAACAAACAACAATATTTCGAAACCATCGTCCGGGCTTTAGCCAATGACCTATTCCGCTATGCCTATTGGCTCTGTAGTGATCGTGCAATTGCCGATGATCTGGTGCAAGAAACCTTCTTACGGGCATGGAAATCCATTGACAAACTAAACGACGAGAAAGCCGTTAAAAGTTGGTTATTTACCATTGTCCGACGTGAAAACGCTCGTCGTTTTGAACGCAAACAATTAGATTTAGTCGATATTGAAAATACTTCGGTGTCGGATGATTCTTGTATTGGTTGTGAACACTCCATTCAGCAAAGTCAATTGCATAGTGCTATTAAAGAATTGGAGAGCGAATATAAAGATCCACTCTTAATGCAAACCATTGGTGGCTTTAAAACCGAAGAGATTGCCACAATTTTGGGGCTCAATTTAAACACCGTCAACACGCGTTTATTTCGGGCCAAAAAACAACTTAAAGAAAAAATGGTACCACCGACGGATATTGGTTTATTTGCGGTTAAAAATATTTCTTAATCAAAATATTTAATTCGGAACTTAAGAAACTCTCATCTTCGATACCGCTATAGCGCAAGTGCAAATTGCTGGAGATCACCGAGAACTGTTCAACCAGATCGGGATCAAAATGATTTCCCGTCCCTTCCTGGATAATCTGCATAGATTTTTCCAATGAGAAGGGCTTTTTATACGGCCGTTCTGAAGTTAACGCATCAAACACATCAACAATTGCAAACACACGAGCTACTATAGGTATTTCACGTCCATTCAATCCTTTGGGGTATCCCGAGCCATCAAATTTTTCATGGTGACACTCAACCACTTCTTGTGCCTCTTTAATCCATTGACTGTTTTCAATAATTTCCACCCCATACGGAACGTGTTTTTTCATCACTTCAAACTCTTCTGCCGTCAATTTGCCCGGTTTTAACAGGATATTGTCACTGATACCAATTTTGCCGACATCGTGGAGAAAAGCCCCCTTTACCAACATCTGGATCTGCTTTTTATTTAAACCGACCTTTTCCCCTAAAGTAATAGCATATATGGTGACCCGATAATTGTGGGCATTGGTATCACTATCACGTTTAGCAATGGCATCACCAAGTACATTAAGGGTTTCAATATTGGCACTCAATAAATTACTATTAATCCGAATGACATCTCGGTTTAAGGACAAAATCACCGGATAGAGCAAAAAGGTTACGGCAATAATTATCACCACCACTTGAACAATAGTGATTACAATGCGGGAAAGAATCGATTCGGTTTGCTGTTCTGAGACCTTGTAGATACCTTCAAAATAGCCGGTATCTTTATTCGGCATGGTAAAAAACGGGGCAATGATTTTCAGATATATAGAGCCTCCATGGAAAATCCGAGCATAATCAATACCATCATCTGAATGGGTCGGTTGTTTGTCTTTGAGTTTCGCCACCACTGCATTAATATTACCCGACTCAGTCTTGATCAGTTTTTGGCGATCATTGTAATACAGCTCCAAAAGAATAAAACGATCCTGTTCAATACGTTTCTGTAAGTGTGTTTTCAACTCATGCATTCCTTCCGGAGTGCTATTTTCATAGTATTCATAATAAGGCTCGTAAAAATACTCGGCATCTTCAAATGCCAGCATTTTAACCTCTTCATCGATACGGCACATTTCTTGGTAACCGACAAAAGACCCCATCAATAGGGAAAAGATGGTCCCCCAAAAAAATAACTTCTTAATAATGTGAGTTTGAATGGATGGTTGCATATGTCGCTATTTAAATTTTTATTGTGCTCTTAATATTAGCGTAAATTATACCGATTTGCAGGTTAAATCATAAATGATGCCTAATGGATTCAGTACAAATTAAAAATAGAATATAGCAGTTTTTGTTCTATAGTATAGAAAACTCTAAAGGTAATAAGGTTAATAACAGTGTAATCTTAATGGGTAATACTAATTAGCCTAGTATTATAGGTATGAATTTGTGATAATTAGCGCTTTATAAAATACTAATATTAAAATGACCGATTATAGAACATTTTTTCTAACCCCTTTTTTGATTGCCTTGCAATTATTAACTCGGATTCCGGTAAAAGTACCGCAACAAATATCCGAGCGTGAAATCGGCTGTTCGTTAATCTATTATCCCCTGACCGGATTAATTATTGGAATTATTTTATACTTTTCACTACTTATCCCGGAATCGTTACTAAGCAACGCCTCTGCCGGGGTACTAGCGGCTATAACCCTATCCCTCTGGGTAATTATTACCGGAGCACTGCATATTGATGGACTGGCAGATAGTGCCGATGCCTGGATAGGTGGTTTTGGTGACCGCGAAAAAATGAAACAAATCATGAAAGACAGCCGTTCCGGTCCAATCGCTATTGTTGCTGTCGTTTTACTATTATTACTTAAATGGACCGCTCTAGAAACCATTATTCAACAGCAACAGAGCTATCTGATATTGATCGCACCTCTTTTGGCCCGCGCCTTTATTTTAGTACTCTTTAATAGCACCGCATATGTCAGCGATAAAGGTATGGCTAGTGAAATATTTGCCAGTTTCCCCAAGCAAAAACACCTCTACACCATGTTATTGATTTCTACCGTTATCTGCGCCCTATTTGCAGGAATCAGCGTCATTGTCTTCAGTGTAATTATTTTTATTGGTCTACGTTGGATGATGGTCAAACAACTTGGAGGTGCAACCGGAGACACCACTGGTGCAATGGTAGAAATATTAGAAATGACTGCTCTAGTATTTTTAGCGTTAGGATAAAATCAACCCCCAGGGTTGATTGACTGTCAATACTATTACGCTAGAATAAGCCCACTAGCTACCAATAAACTAAGAGACTCAAATTCTTTATTGCTAACAAATCAAGCTAGTACTGCTTAGTCGGCTCCAGCCTTATTGATTTAGAAGTAAGCTAAGCAGTAAATTTGAAATACCGTGGACGGCTTCGACCAAAGCCCCCTGTTCCACGGTTTTTTTTTGCCTAATTTTCCTTTTTTTATTCACCGCCATCACCACCAAAGGTTTTCCTCAAAGATTTCTTATTTTCACCGATAGTGATTAATTAATATCTGACATTAAAAGGTAAATACTGACCAATAATTTTTAAGATTTCTTTAAAATCTCTTGTGGTGATCTATTTTGGTGATAGGCTATAAAACGACAAATCCATGACTCATAGCTTTGTTCAGTTCTAATTGAATATCCTTTTACCCTAATTTTACTAACCATAGCATTAAGAATTTTAGAATGTTCACGACGAATTGAATTAAATGTTTCTGAACCTTGTACTTTTTCCAGTTGTTTATCTTCCTGATTACTTGATTCACGAGCCATAGTGGGATGGTTGGGTGCTAAAGATTGAGCAGAAGATTTCCAATACTCCCAATCCACTTTATGGCCCCAAGATACCTCAAGTAAATTACAAAACAATAAGATAACGCTCCCAGAATTTTCTTGGCATGTTCTAATTTATCAGTCACAACAGATCCATTAAGCAATTCAATTACAAACAGGTAAAAATGATGCATACAGAATATGTGTTTTAGGGTTAATTACATAATCTGCCTACTTCACTGTTATGATTTAAAAGTTAAATTCTGGCAATACCCATATATTGTGCTAAAATGTACTTAATTAAGTACAGAATAGGTAAAAAATATGGAACATATTAATATCAAAGAAGATATTCACTCATTATCAGATTTTAGAGCAGGTGTGAGTTCATACATACAACAGGTAACTGCAACAAAACGACCATTAGTAATTACTCAACATGGAAAAGGTGTAGCTGTTTTGTCAGACATCAGTGAGTTTGAAGCTATGCAGACTCGTTTAGAATTACTTGAGGATATTTATAAAGCTGAGACTCAAATCAGTGAAGGATTTGGTATTTCACATGAAGATGCAAAATCTATGGTTATGAAGGAACTTAAATCTTGAAAATTACTTGGTCTCCTCTCGCAGTAGAGCAAGTTCGAGATATTGTTTCTTATATTGCCTTAGATAAACCATCTGCAGCAGAGAAATGGGCTGAAAAAATATTTAATTCTGTTGAACGATTAATTGATTTCCCAGATAGCGGTCGTGTTGTACCTGAAATAAATAGAAATGAAATAAGAGAGGTCGTACAAGGAAACTATAGAGTTATCTATAAAGTTGAAGAAAAAGAAATATTTATTTTAATTGTAAAGAGCTATAGACAAATATTAAAACCAGAAGAAATATAAAACATAATCGGGTAGCCGGAGGTGTTTAACCTCCAGCCCCCACAACACCCTGCATGCCTAGGCGGCCCCGCGAATCCGCACAGGGCGTTTCCTAAAGATGTTTTAAAGAAAGTTGGCCGATAAGCTCCGACTTACTTCAATGCTGGTTACTGCTTTTGCGCCAACACTCCTCAAACCCGGTCGGGTATGGAGTTTTTGAGCTGCACAGGCTCCTCACTGATCTCTAGGGTCGGGCCTTCACCGTGTCCTAACCATTACCTTGGGCATTTGGCTACTATGTCGTCTGCTGACTTCTGCTTACTCACTCAATCAGTTGCCTGATAAAACGCTACCGGTTTCCATCTGTTCGCTCTTTTCAGTTGATGATGCTGAAAAGCCATGGCATCTATATACCAGAGCCTTACTGGTAAATTACCGATCGCATGTTAAGCAGATCTCCCCAGATAAGAACATTATCGGGGCCGCCTAGGCTTTCTTTGCGCAACTGGACTAGGCGTCCCCCAACATTTACGGTGGCCGTTAGATCACTTGGCTTGCGGATGGCCGCCCCCTCGCCTTGTGCCAACTCGCCTTCAGCCTACGCTTCATATAATGTTCTTGTTCATCAGCTCGCAAATTTGCTAGCGGCTCCCTTCAGACCTGTCCTCACGGAAAAGCCCTTGCCATTCGCTAGTAGTTATGGTCATAATATCCTACAAATTAATAAGAACTATGACCGTGATCTTCCTACAGAGGACTTTCTCGCGGACGGCTAGTCCTCATCAGTCAATGCCCAAGTCGGGCGTACACAAGTTGCTCAAGAAGAGCGGCCTCCTTCGTCGGCTGCCTCTTAGCGTTGCGTTAGCTTTCAAAAAGAAAATATAGGGACTTAATGAAAGGTATATCGATAAACGGTAAAAAACTTCATGAAATAATGATGCCATTGGTGCCATATGAAAATTGCAATTCAGTGGTTTCTTCGCGTTATCCCAAAAATCGCATTGAATATACACTATCTGAGGATCTATTGGAGCTGGTTGTACCTTCAAAATTGGCTCTTGAAATGTATAGGAACGGTATTTTACCTCAAGACGAAAGTCAGGTTTTCCCTGTCAGAGTTAGTGGCAAATTAATTGGGGATTATAAGGTGATCGGTTTTTTATACCCAAATAGTAGCATGCATGACGACAGTGTATTTATTACACTACATAAACAATGAAAGTGCTAACAAGGCAATGTGCACGAAAAATATACCCACAAAATATTTGGCGCATAGCTGGACGAAAGCTTGATCAACTTGATTCAGTAGAATCTATTGATGAACTTAAAGTCCCACCTGGAAATCGATTGGAACCTTTAATCGAAGATAGGAAAGGTCAGTATAGTATTCGTATCAATGAACAGTACCGAATTTGTTTTAAATGGGGTGATTCTGGGCCGTGCGAAGTTGAAGTAACAGATTATCACTAGAGGTGAATTATGGTTCGTATTCCAAGTCATAGAGAGCCAACCCATCCGGGTGAAATGCTCGTTGAAGAGTTTCTAAAACCTATGCAAATTACACAAAGAGAGCTGGCTGATGCTATCCACGTCCCTTATCAAAGGGTAAACGAACTGGTAAATAAAAAACGTGGTGTAACCCCAAGTACAGCATTACGCCTAGGTAAATTTTTTGAAGTTTCGGCTGACTTTTGGCTAAATCTGCAAATAAGATGGGATCTTTATAAAGCTCAACAAATAGAAAAGACAGAAATTGATACTATTCAAGATTATCATCACCTAAAAAAGTTTGCTTAACCCATATGAGCCTTCGTCTGTCAATAAGCGATAGAAATCCTGCCAGCCCTATCTAAAAGCTGGTATAAAGCCATTAACAAGGACAGCTACTTCGTTAGTCCCACAAAAAACACAAGGACATTCACTTCGATATTAATAAAGGATTGCCGGATTTAGAAGAGTTTTTAGAAATTGAATTTATTGTGGGAGCTATTTAATAAAATCTTAGAAGAAGACCTAAATATAATGAAACAAATCTCAATTAGGATAAAATTATTCTTCAAAAAGTAAAAGCAAAGAGGCTTATCGTATAAGGTGATAGTTTTTTTTAAATACATAATTTATTTTGATGACCAAATAAACGCCGACAGATGTTGATCCCTAATAACCATTTTTTGTTCTGTTTTTGGCAGATAGTTTCCAGCTTTTTATCTGGTCCTATAAACGTGAAAAAATGGTGACTAAAATTGCCGACGGTTTCCAGCCAGGTTTCAGCATTAATACCGAGCTTGTGAATGATTTTAGGTTCGGTACTAGCGATATAACCTCGTTTGTCATTTCGTATGGCTCTGCCGGTCCAATCGGCCAGTTCGAAGTAATCGTGTAATGAATAAGGAATTCCCCCTCGTTTTTGGTCGCCACCGATAACTAATTGAGTTTAACTAAATGGGTGCTAAATGGGTGTCTCTGAACTAATTTCTGACAAAAAGCAGATTCCATTCAAATCTCTTATCCCGTTTCTGCTTATAACTTTCGGCCTGGCATGGGGAATTTTGGCTCTGTTCATCTTTCTCCCGGACCAGATGAATTCAATCTTCGGTAAGTTGACCGGGCAACATCCACTCTTCTTTTTGGCCGTGTACGCCCCGGCAATAGCCAGCTTTATTATCATCACATACACTGCTGGTACTGAAGGTTTGCTGCGCTATCTTACCAGGCTGTTACTCTGGCGTACTTCTCTTGCTTGGTATGCATTTTTATTCCTTGGCATTCCATTGCTATATTTTGGCAGTGCAGTACTGAAGGGGGGAATCATTTTCGCCGAACCCTTCCCATTCAACTCGTTCCAGGCACTTTTGGTGGCTATAATATTCACTGCGATTAAAGGCCCTATCGAGGAATTCGGGTGGAGGGGATTAGCTTTGCCATTGCTACAACGAAAGTTCGCCCCCATTTGGGCAGGGCTTATCCTTGGTGTCATTTGGGGATTTTGGCACTTACCTGCATTTCTCTTAAGCGGCACGCCTCAAAGTGCTTGGTCCTTCATCCCATTTTTTGTCGGCTCTGTATCAGTTAGTGTGATCGTGACTGCACTATTTAACAAATCTCACGGTAGTATTTTGCTTCCGGCGATGTTCCATTTTCAGCTTAATAATCCTTTATGGCCCGACGCACAACCTTACGATATGTACGCCTTCGTGGTTGCCGCAATTCTTGTTGTCTGGTTCAACCGAAATTCAATGTTCAATAGAGACAATGCAATGATTGAGGTTGTCCCAAAAGGTCAAATATGAAGTCCATATATGGTTAACGCAACCAACGCAAAAGGCCACCCGTCTGGATAACAGCATTAGCCAAATAAGAATTACAACACTTCTGGTTCGCTGGCGGTTATACACTGATCGGTTTTATCACATAAAAACACAATAGCCACTTTTTCTTTTTGACTGTCAAAATAAAATTTCTGAATCTTAATCGGAGTATTTATATACAACTTGCCACCACTAACAATATATTTACCGTTGTCAGCAGTGACAATTAACATCTTCTCGGAATCACTAGTAGCTTGAATGTCTATTACTATTGAGCTGACCTGTTCCGTATAGGATGAGGCTAGCAATAAATTAGGCCTATACATTTCAGTAACGACCAAAAGCCCCAAAATCAAAAACGGAACAAAACTAATCAATGGGTAGTTCGGGGATCTTTTGGGTGGATTAGGAACAGATAAAAACAAACCTAAGAAAAATATCACTACGCCGATAATAATTAAAAAATAATGAGAAAATTGACAATTTACCTTCGACAAAGCAATGACTAGCAATGCAAAACCCAATAAGCCCAACCAAACAAAGAATTGTTCTTTTAACCAGCTGATAAAAGGGTATTGCAGTTTATCTCTAATTAACTTGCCATGATCGATGCTGTATTCAAATCGACTTAATGGATTGTATAAAGAGGTCTTTACGTAATGATAGCCATTTGACAGATCCTGTGTTTGAGTACTTGCATTGCCATTAACAACTTCAAGGCGCAAGGCAACCAAACCGGATTTTAAGGTATTAAACTTAATATCTTTTTTACCAAATCTTCTGAGCCGCCATTTGGCATATTTTTCAAAATCCAGTTTAATAAACGTTTGAATTATCATTCCTACATCACCGCAAACCAATACTATGATTATGGCATCCTATTTCGATAAAACAATTTATAGATTTATACCCAAAGTGTTTCAGAGTGACGAAAATCGTAATAAATATAAAGTTTAGAAAAACGATAAAAAAAGAACTGGAACAAATCAATAAATAATCCAACAAATTCGGTCGCATTTCGATTAATATAATCCTATCCGCATTATTTAAATGCGAACGAATAAGCCAAGCTCTCAATTATCATCACCCAAAAGACCTTTGCAAGCACATGTTAGAAAACGACATACATGACGAAATTATAAAACGCCTTAAGAACACCGAAGCCAAAGAAGGCGTGCGCATTCTAATGGCCATCGAATCAGGTAGTAGGGCTTGGGGATTTGCTTCTCCCAATAGTGATTGGGACGTTAGATTTATCTATGCCAGGGAGAAGGATTGGTATGTGGCGGTCGACTTTGAGGAAAAAAGAGATGTAATCGAATACCCCATTGTTGACGAAATCGATTTAAATGGTTGGGATGTCAGAAAGGCACTTAGGTTATTTTGGAAGTCTAATCCGGCCTTTATTGAGTGGATTTTATCACCAATTACCTATATCAATAGCGGTTGTTTTAGAGATGAAGCCAGAACGTTAATGCCTGACATATATTCCGTCGAAAAAGGTATTTATCATTATCACAGCATGGCTAAGACCAATTATCGCGGTTATCTCAGGGATGAAATGGTTCCACTCAAAAAGTATTTTTATGTCCTAAGACCTCTTTTCGCAATACAGTGGCTGGAAAAATATCGAACTGCCGCACCGATTGAGTTTGATAAGGTTCTTGAATTAATAACCGAGAATGAATTGTTGGATACGATTCATCATTTATTAGAAAAGAAAAAAGTTAGCGAGGAAAAAATGCTGGCTCCAGCCATCCCTGTTTTAAATCGGTTTATTGAATCTGAACTCGACAGGCTTGAAAATATAAAATTACCCAAATCTGATAGAGAAACAGAAATGGCTCAATTAAATCAGCTTTTTCATATGGTTTTAACCGAAAACAAATAGGAGATCCTACACTTCCCCCTTAATCATCCACCTATTTCCCATAGGCGGATTGCCAAATACTAATATTTTTCCTATTATTTGAGTAAAGGAAACGCAAAAGCAACCAACCAGTTATATGGACAGATAAATTTCGATTTCCAACATTGGGGAGGGAATACGATGAAACATCTTAAAATAAAACTGCTTATATTTATCTTCTTTTTATTCGCCTGGTCCACTAATGTCCAAGCTTTTTCATTTGACTTTGGAGACAACGACGACTTTCACCCCTATTGGGGACCTGCCTATAATCCATGGCTAGCACCCAATCCATGGTTAGCACCGCCACCCTATCGTTTTTATCCGCAATTGCCCAGCTTTGATCGTTCCAACATGGTACAAAGACGGCAACGCGTTATGTCTAACCACGACGATACCATGACTCGATTAAAAGAGCAGTTGTACGGACGCAACGGTTTTAACCGAGCGGAAGCGATTAAGCTAACCCGACAAATCGAACTCACCTCAGGTGCTGCCTTGACCGGTAATTTCCATCCCGGAGCCGTAGTAGATTATCATTCTCGTACTACACCGGCTTTTTGGGGCAATGAACAGGCATTTACCGCCAATGCCCAAGCTTTGCAGGCAGCCGCTCGGGATCTGGCGATAGAACTGGAAAAACAACCGAAAGCTGAGGAAGGCGCTGTTTTTCTACCCAAGCGCAGTTATTCCTATACTCACCAGGAAACTGAAAGCGTGCCTGTATCACCGGTAATATGGGAAAAATTTAATAATCTGTCAACAGTATGCGAAAGCTGCCACCGGCAGTTTAGAGGTCACAGGTGGTAATTTACGCCTTATCCAAGCAAAATAGACCTCATGGGATTCCATTAGTGCAAATAGCACTCAACGAAACTCATGAGGTTCTTTTTTCTCATTTAAAAGTATAAGTCCCCTTATCCGATCCTATGCTAGTGGAAATAACATTTCCCCCGGCATCAATTGGAAAAATTCTGGCTTCGACCACACTCCCCGGCAGATCGGGAATGATTAATGGAACAATAACCAGATCTTGCCAAATGGTGTACTGGCTGGGATAAAAAAAGAGGGATTTATTGGTAAATTCCGGTATCTGTGGATTCTCTTCAGAAAAATTCGGCGTGGGGAAGTTATATTCGAGTATATAACCGGCGGCACCCGGATAAGCTATCCACGAGAGAGTATTTTCACGTCCACCATAAATAAAATCACCATCTATCGGCAATACCCAATTGCTGCGATTGACGGTAGCATTTAACGCCATATTTTGTCCTGCCGATAAAGTGCTGGCTTCTCCATCTCGTGTTATAACGGTGACCGTACCGGATGTAACATTAATATCAAAATCGCCGTTTAATCCATCTTGCGCATATTGAATTTCAAACTGAGTCTGAGTCGCGGCACGACTTCCGACATCACTCACCGCTACAATAATTTCTGCCAACGGAGTAACCACTTTATACTCTCTTGTTTGGGCTGGAACCGAGACATCCAGAGTTCCGCGCAATAAGGTAACTTTTTTAGAGACTTGCTCAGCTACGCTTTGTTCCGGATGTTGGGTAATCAAGGAGTTAGCTCGAATGGTTATTGAGGTATTGTTTTCCTCAACCAGCGTTAAAGCACTATTGGCATCTGTCACAATGGTATTGGCTTCGGCAATAGCATTATCTGCCGAATCGATGCTAATCAACGTTGCGATGATAGGAGAGCCACTGACATCTTGAGTTTGAACTTCGGTTTGCTTATCGGCGCCTAAGCTACCTGAAGAAATGCTGGTACTTCCAATGGGAGTTCCTTTTCCCGTCGCAGTATTAATTTTTAATAGCTTTCCCGAAGCGGTTAAACCATATAAGATGCTATCTTTAAAGGATAATCCCCACACATCGGCATAACCGGTATTACCGATTATGCTAGCATGACCGGTATTAGGATTAACCTGAGCCAACCAATCGGTTGAAGTGTCGTTAGTCATTTTAACGCTAGCATATAATTTTCCATTGCTATCAAAGACCAGATCACCACTGGATACCAGATTCCCTCCATAATTACCAACCGATGTTACCTGTCCGTTGTGCGGATTAATTTGGATTAAATCCCCTTCCCGGCTTCCTGCCGCATAGAGTTGACCGGAAGGCGATGTTCCCAATGCATTCATGTCGGAAAATCCCAAGCTTCCGATGATGGTAGTAGCTCCGGTCTGTTTATTGACGCTATACAGTTCACTAAACGTTATGGCATACAATTGTGAATCAACAAAACTGACATCGGTCACATCGGCAATCCCCATACTGCCGACTAATACTGACGTACTGCTGTTTTCATTAATGGTGTATAACTTGCTGTCGGAACCAAAAGTACCTGAATAGAGACTATTGGCCGTAATATTTTGATGGATGCTTAAAATACAGAACAGAAAAACGAATTGAATTATTTTCATCTTATCCCCCAACGATTTATTTCTTACATTTTAAGTATAGCCAAAACAATTTATACTTGGGAAATTTACAATAAATTGCTTTTTAGGATAAATATTCGGCCTGACCTCAACAGCATTCAATGAGAATAAAACTGCTCTACGAAAAATACTAAAACATTCTTGTTTGGATTACAATTCAATGCTAAGCAACAAGCAGCATAACAAGTCCGGATGTTATCGGGCAGACTTTTAGTTATTTCTGTGTCATTTAATTGCATGCCGTCAAATAAGTATTACAATATAAGTATTAAATTACTGGATAGTCACTCATTCATACAATGTCCCGAATTCTTCGTCTTTTCAGCATTGTCCTATTGCTGCTATGTACAGACGTACTGGCTGCTGATAAAGTCGTCGTTCAGTTAAAATGGTTCCACCAATTTCAGTTTGCAGGATACTATGCCGCCCTTGAAAAAGGTTTTTATGCCGATTCAGGGTTGAAAGTAGAACTCAGAGAACGTGATCAGGAACATACTCCTATTGATAATGTTCTTTCTGGAAAGGCTCATTATGGTATCACCGATACGGGTCTTGTTCTGGCGGCTCTTAAGGGCAAACCGGTGGTACTCATATCTCAAATATTTCAGCATTCCCCACTGGTGTTAATGGCTCGCCAGGGAGCGCAAATCAATAGTATATTTGATCTTGCCGGCAAGAAAGTGACTGTTGATTCAACGGGTATAACAGAAACTTCGATTCTCGCCATGATGATTAACCGACTTGGCGACTTGGACAAAGTTAAGCTTCAACCATACAATTTTCGTTACGATGATTTACTCGAAGGAAAAACTGATGCATTGGCAGGCTACATTACCAATCAGCCTTTCTATTTTAAGGAAAAAGGCATGTCCATTAAAATTATCGATCCCAGAGATCATGGTATTGATTTTTACGGTGACAACCTATTCACAACCCATCAGGAAGCCAGTATAAACCCTGGACGAGTCGAAAAAATTCGTCGAGCAACCCTGAAAGGCTGGCAATACGCGCTGGAGCATCCCGATGAAATCATTGACCTCATTCTGAAAAAATATAATACCCAAAACATGAGCCGTGAGCACCTAATTTATGAGGCCGAAAAAATCAAGGAACTGGTTCTTGCCGAGTATATCGAACTGGGCAGTTATGAAGTGTCTCGCTACAACAAAATCATTGCAACCTATCGACAATTAGGGTTAATCGACAACACGATTCTTCCTGAATCGTTTTATTTTAAAAACAGGCGTTTTAAAGTCCAGTTGACTTCAGAAGAAGAGCAGTACCTTCAGTCATTACCTCCCTTAAAGGTCCCCCTAATTGAAGATCAACCACCTCTGAGCTTCATTAGGGATGGACGACCGGCCGGTTACCTGAATGATATTTTAACAAAAGGGGCCGAACTGTTGGGTATTGAGATCCAACGCATTTCGGGATTAAGCTACGCTGCTTCACTTGAAGCACTCAAGCAAAATAATGTCGACCTACTCAATGATTTTTCATCTTTTGGCAAAAACCGTGATTATTTGTTACCCACTCAGCAGGTTTTAACAACACCATTTGTCGCAGTCGGTAAAGTAACATCAAATGATATTTATGGGATTGCCGACCTTGAAAAAAAACAATTGGTACTGGTTAAAGGCTTCCAGCAAACCCGTACCATTGAGACGCGTTTCCCGAATCTTGACTATCAAAAGGTCGCCAGTATTGAACAGGCCTATCAATTACTTTTAACCGGTGAAGCTGATTATTACATTGATAATGCCTCGCACGCAGGGTATTACCTGCAAAATAGTATGATTAGTGACCTTAAAGTTGCCGGCACACTACCACGCCATGAAATGGGGCAACTGATATTGCGCTTTGCTATCGACCAAGATAAACCTCTTTTGCATTCCGCCATAGAGAAATCACTTGCCAGTATCAGTTTTCAGGATAAGCAATCGATGCGTCGCAAGTGGCTAACAAGCTCGACTAAACAACCTGATTTATCCCTGACGGAAGCCGAACAACAATGGTTACTCAAGCATCCCCTCATCCGAGTCGTTATGGATCCTGACTGGGCACCGGTCGAGTATCAGAGTGAATCGGGTGATTACCAGGGGATGTCAGTGGATTATCTCAAGCAGCTTGAAACCATTTTAAATGTGCAATTTAAGGTTGTGCCTAACCTCACCTGGAAACAGGCGATTGATGCCATTAGGAATAAAACCGCAGATATCTTCACCTCGGTTGCCAAAACCCCCGAACGAGAGACCTATAGCATATTTACCTCACCTTATGTGTCAATGCCAATACGAATGTTTGCAAGAAATGAACTTTCCTATATCGGTAGTATTGATAAGTTGTCGGGTAGAACGGTGGCCGTTGCCAAAGGATATGCGATCCATGAATGGCTTAAAACCGAACACCCTGAGTTACAGCTTGTGCCAGTAAATACACCTGCGGAAGGACTGAACAGGGTATCATCAGGAGAGATTGATGTATTTATTGGTAATGTCGTGACAGCCAACTATTATATCAACAAACTGGATTTGGATAATGTCAGAACTGCAGGAGATACGCTTTATGCCAATAATCAGGCCATGGCTGTTCGTAACGATTGGCCCATATTGGCTGGAATATTAGAAAAAGCACTGAAATCTATCCCGCAGCAAAAACACGATTCGATTTACAACCGATGGATGTCAATTCAATTTGAACGTGCGATTGACTACCGTCTCCTGTGGTGGATTATATTAGCCGCCCTGTTACTACTGGCAGCGATTTTCTACTGGAACCGCACTCTCGAAAAGAAAGTGCGCAACCGGACACAAGAACTGCAAGAAAACGAAAGAAAATATCGAAGCCTGATTGAAACCACTTCCGAAGGCTTCTGGATGATTAATCTGGCCAGGGAAACGCTGGATGTGAATAAATCCTTATGTCGTATGCTCGGATACACTTATAACGAAATGCTCGGAAAAAAAATATTTGATTTCGTCGATGCCCACAACCGAGATATATTCGAGCAACAGTCAGCACAGATTGAAACCACTGAGCATCGTAGCTATGAAATCAGCCTTTTGAGTAAAGCTAGTGAACAGATTCCGGTGATATTCGAAGCCACTACGCTCAAAGACATACAAGGTAACATCATGGGGGCTTTTGCGTTTGTTACCAATATTTCAGAGCAGAAGGCAATGCAAAACCGTCTCAGTGAAAGTGAAAAAAGGTTTCGCTCACTCGTGGAAAGTTCACCAGTGCCCATGCTGGTAATTGACGACAGCCCTAACCACAATATCCTGCTAATGAACCATCGCTTTACGGATTTATTTGGTTATTCAATCCACGACGTTTGGGACGTTAATAGCTGGTGGCCCAAAGCCTATCCCAATCCGGATTACCGCCAGTGCATACAAGCCCTTTGGCAACAGGCCATTGACGATATGATTTCCTCTAACACAGCGTCAATTCGTCCGGTACTCGCCGAGGTCACCTGTTCGGACGGGCGTAAATGTCACATTGAGACAACCATGACTCTGCTTTCAGGCAGTGGACTAGTTGTATTTCACGATGTGACTAAAGTAAAACTGGATGAAGAGCTGGCCCATTTGCATCAGCAGCTATCTGAACTTCTATATAAGGGTAATCTAGAAGATATTATGACCGCTTCACTGGATAGTGCAGAGCGGCTTACCAGCAGCCAGATTGGTTTCTTCCATTTTGTGGAAACCGATCAGGAAACAGTTTCTTTGCAAGTCTGGTCAACACGGACTCTTAAGGAAATGTGTTTCGCCATAGGAGATGGACTACATTATCCCATCAGCGAAGCCGGCGTCTGGGTTGACTGTATTAATGAACGCAAGCCCATTATTCACAATGATTATGCATCGCTGCCTCATAAGAAAGGCTTGCCTGAGGGACATGCCCCATTGCTCAGGGAGATGACAATACCGATTTTTCGGAATAATCAGATTGTCGCGGTTATCGGTGTTGGCAACAAGGAAATTGACTACCATAAAGATGATATTGAGATTATTACCCGAGTAGCTGATTTAGCTTACGACTTTGTCGAACGCAAGCAAACCGAACAACAAATCAAGTTTATGGCTTACAATGACATCCTAACTGGGCTGCCCAACCGTGATTTGCTCTTTGATCGGATCAAGCAGGCCATATCCCTAAGTCGCCGCTCGAATACCCTACTTGCTGTCTGTTATCTTGATCTCGATGGATTTAAACCTGTCAATGATCGTTATGGACACCATATTGGCGATATTTTACTGGTTAGCCTTGCCCAACGATTAAGCGAAGGTTTACGTGAGGGCGACACCCTGGCACGTCTTGGTGGTGATGAATTTGTCATTCTACTCAACAGTCTGAGCACTGTTTACAATGGTGAAGAAATTATTAGTCGTATTCTTGAAACCATCAAACAACCTTTTTATATTGAACAAAACCGTATTCTAGTTTCAGGCAGTATCGGTGTTACTTTTTATCCATTGGACAATGCCGACGCTGACACCATGATGCGTCATGCAGACCAAGCAATGTACAAAGCCAAGGCCTCAGGTAAATCAACCTATCGGCTCTACGATATGGTACAAGATCAGAAAGTACATCAACATCGCAAACAACTGAACGAATTTGAATATGCCTTGGAAAATCACCAGCTGGTTCTTTATTACCAGCCCAAGGTTGATCTCGGAAATGGTGAGGTCATCGGTGTCGAAGCATTGATACGTTGGCAACATCCGAAAAAAGGACTTTTGTCTCCAGCAGCTTTTCTTGGCTTGATTGAGGGCTCACCCGAAGAAATAGCCCTAGGCGAGTGGGTTCTTAAACATGCGCTTGAACAGCATATGACATGGCAAGAAACTCAGGGCCTGAAACTCCCCGTAAGTGTTAATATCAGTCCACGCCATCTTCAGATGAAGGGATTTGTGGAACATTTGACAAACTTGCTGGCTAATTATCCCGCTGATATTGCTGACTACCTTGAACTGGAAGTCCTTGAGACCACCGCTATTGGAGACACTAGTGAGGTAGCTGATATCATGAATGAATGTTCAAAACTCGGCATTCATTTTTCACTTGATGACTTTGGTACCGGTTACTCATCTCTGACTTACTTTCACCGATTGCCCATTGATGTCCTGAAGATCGACCAGAACTTTGTCAAAGACATGCTTGATGATGTCCGTGACTTGGATATAGTCGAAGGCGTTCTGCGTCTTGCCGAGGCTCTAAAACGCCCCGTTGTGGCTGAAGGCGTGGAAACGATTGAAGTCGGTATCATGTTACTGCAACTTGGCTGTCGCTATGCGCAGGGATACGGTATTGCCCGGCCCATGCCTGCCAGCCAAATCATTGAGTGGTTGGATAAATGGAAAAATAATAGCATTTGGCACAAACTGCCGGCTGAAACTAAGGGACTGCCCGAATATTACGATTTAAACGTTTCGATATTCAGTCACCGTCAATGGCTTAATAACATCTTAAAGGCATTTGAAGCTGACGACTTAAGCCAACTACCAGAGCTTAACGAAGATAATTGTCAATTTGGCCGCTGGTACAATGGAATTGGTCGAACACGATATGGCAGTCATCCAAGTTTCGCTTTTATTCTACCCAAACATAATCAAATTCACCGACTGGCTAAAACAGTCTCTAGTACCTATCAAAAAGGTGAGAACGAAAAGCTGCAGTCTGAATTAGAACAAATCAGAAAGGAGGGTGAAGAGTTAATCACTCTTCTGCAAAAGCTTTCACAAAGTTAGTCTTTGATGGGGCAATATTTTGGTGTTCGCTAGGGCCTAGCCCCCATTAAAAACATTTTCTATAATTCGAAGGGCTCCATAGTCACTTTTCCGGAAGAATTGCGTTAATTAAAAAATGTCTGCAATGTAGAAAAGGCTATCTAATGCTTTGCAACCTAAAACCTTTTCTGATCTTTTTTTCCAAATCAGTATACAAGTCATCAACGTCCATTTCTAAAAGACTTATCAGATTATCCAAAATAATGAAGTTAAAAACCATGAAGCAACATCGAACATAACTTTAATCCCCCGAAATGAAAACTAATAACAAAAACTTCATTTTTTTAGGAGTATCTCAAGCCAGAAGGGAGTTGACAATTGTACATCGATTCACCTGCAAATGGAGGGAGTGCAGTATTACTTAGAAACTTGCACTTTCATAATTGAAAGTTAATAAGGCACAGGAGGAATCACCATGATGACCAATACAATAACTAACATCTCTTTCGTCACTTAAAGCGTCGTTAACTCATTAAAGTTTAATGTCTGCTTTTAAAACAATTTTGAATAAAATCGTTTTTACCTTACATTTTAAAAGCAAACTAAGAATTAACTCAAACTAACTCAATTGACATTCTGCGTTACAAAACTCCGTTTTGAAAAAAAACGTACACTCAGAATAGTATCCCTTTTTTATGAAACTATCGGTAACTTTTATAAAGCGCCCAACGTCTCATTTAAGGTTGCACTGGGACGCATAACCGTGGCTGTCAATTCATCGTTGGTCAGATAGTAGCCATCCAGTTCAACGGTTTGACCTTGTACACTATTTAACTCATCAACAATCTTGCTTTCATTACTTTGTAATTGCGCTGCTAAATCACTGAATTTAGCTTGTAATTCAGTATCTTGGCTCTGTGCTGCCAAAGCTTCAGCCCAATACATGGCCAGATAGAAATGGCTACCGCGATTGTCCAGTTCGCCGACTTTACGTGACGGCGATTTGTTTTCCTGTAGGAATTTCGCCGTAGCCTGATCCAGAGTATCTGCCAAGACCTGGGCTTTGGTATTACCGGTGGTGTTACTTAAATGTTCTAGAGAAGCTGCCAAGGCCAGAAATTCACCCAATGAATCCCAACGCAGGTGATTTTCGTCTACCAGCTGCTGAACATGCTTGGGCGCAGAACCGCCGGCACCGGTTTCAAATAACCCACCACCATTCATAAGAGGAACAATGGATAACATTTTAGCACTGGTTCCCAATTCCAAAATCGGGAACAAATCAGTCAGATAGTCCCGCAAGACATTACCGGTTACGGAGATGGTGTCCAGTCCATCTTTCATTCGTTCCATGCTGTAACGGGTTGCTGCAACAGGTGCCATAATCTTAATGTCCAGACCGGAAGTATCATGTTCCGGTAGGTATTTATTAACCTTGGCAATTAAATTAGCATCATGGGCACGATTTTCATCCAACCAGAATACCGCCGGAGTATTACTTAGTCTGGCACGATTCACGGCCAATTTAATCCAGTCCTGAATCGGTGCATCTTTAACCTGGCACATTCTCCAAATATCGCCCTCTTCTACTGTATGTTCCAATAGCGTTTCATCATTGGCATCGACAACTCGAACCGTTCCATTAGCCGGAATTTGGAAAGTTTTATCATGAGAGCCATATTCTTCCGCTTTTTGCGCCATCAGACCGACATTGGGAACAGTTCCCATAGTAGTCGGGTCAAAAGCTCCATTTTCTTTACAGAAATCAATAGACTGCTGATATACACCGGCATAACAACGATCCGGAATAATTGCTTTGGTATCGCCCAATTTTCCATCCGGTCCCCACATTTGACCGGAAGAACGAATCGCAGCCGGCATAGAGGCGTCGATAATGACATTGCTGGGTACGTGCAAATTGGTAATTCCTTTATCAGAATCCACCATGGCCAATTTGGGACGTTCGTTATATACCGCTTGAATATCCGCTTCAATTTCTGTTTTTTGCGCATCCGGTAAAGAGACAATTTTGCTATACACATCGCCGATGCCGTTATTGGCATCTACGCCCAACTCTTCAAATACTGCAGCATGTTTTTCAAATACGCTTTGGTAATACACAGATACGGCATGACCAAATAGAATCGGATCGGATACTTTCATCATGGTCGCTTTTAAATGTACCGACAACAACACATCATCGGCTTTAGCATCATCAATTTCGGCCTGTAGAAACTCGCGTAGAGCTTTTTTGCTCATAACCGCCGCATCAATAATTTCGCCGGCCAATACCGGTATTTTTTCCTTTAAAACGGTAGTTGTTCCATCAGTTGCCTTTAACTCAATTTTTATATCGCCGGCTTGCGCTACTTCTACGGATTTTTCACTGCCGTAGAAATCACCTTCACTCATACTGGCCACATGAGATTTAGAATCAGCCGACCATTCCCCCATGGAATGAGGATTGTTTTTAGCATATTGCTTGACTGATGCCGGGGCACGACGATCCGAGTTACCTTCTCTTAATACCGGGTTTACGGCACTCCCCTTAATTTTGTCATAGCGGGCTTTAATGGTTTTCTCTTCGTCGTTTTGAGGTTCTTCAGGATAATCTGGTAATTGATAACCTTTACCCTGTAATTCGGCGATAACTGCTTGGAGTTGTGGAATTGAAGCACTAATATTAGGTAATTTAATAATATTGGCCTCAGGAGTTTTGGCTAAGTCTCCCAATTCACTTAAAGCATCAGACACTTTCTGCTCATCGCTTAATTTTTCAGGGAAATTGGCAATAACACGACCGGCCAGCGAAATATCTTTGGTTTCAATGACAATATCTGCAGCCTCTGTATAGGCTTGAACAATCGGTAAAAATGAGTGAGTTGCCAAAGCTGGAGCTTCATCAGTTTTGGTATAGATAATTTTCGAAGTTTGTATTGTCATGTTTTTTCCTTACGAGTCATACCGGAAGTTATTTAAAGCGGGAGTTTAACTCGCTTATAAAATGAGACCGGCCAATTAAACGACAAATCAGATGCTTATGCATTATAGAGATAATACCGTCACGAATGAACAACTATTGGAATATGTAATATTAACCATTAGGGAGTGGTTGACTTCCATTCCTGGAAATTAACCTAACCCAATATGGCTTGTACCGTTCTCTGACCTAGGGAGATTATTTTCTCTCACTCATCGGTTTATATTGTCTGATATCTTCACCGATATAGAGCTGAGTAGGACGGAAGATCTTGTTTTGAGATATCTGTTCGCGCCAATGTGCCATCCAACCGGCACTGCGGGCAATGGCAAAGATAGACGTAAAGAGACTTTCGGGAATCCCCATTTGCATATATAACAAGCCGGAATAAAAATCCACATTGGCATATACGCCCTTGTCTGCCAAACGTTCTTCGCAAATCTGTTCCACTTTATTGGCGATGGCAAACAACGGATCCACATCACCACCCGACTTTTCGATTAAATCTTTAATCAAGCCCTGTAAAATCGTGGCTCGAGGATCTTTAGTCTGATATTCTCGATGCCCCATTCCCCAGATCACTTCTTTATTGGCCAGTTTTTGATCAATAAATTTTTCCACATTATTGATATGGCCGATTTCACGTAACATGCCCAATACCTTAGCATTAGCACCACCATGTAACGGACCGGATAAACAGCCAATAGCTGAAGATATAACACTATAAGGCGTGGACAGAGTGGAACCGTTCACCATGACGGAAAAAGTCGAGGCATTGATAGTGTGTTCGGCATGCAAAATTAAACAGATATCTAAAATTCGTGACAATACCGGATCGGGTTCCTGTCCGTTGAGCATATATAAGAAATTTTCGGCATAATTTAAATCACGACGGGGAGCAATGGGCTCATAACCTTTTTTAATATGTTTCCAGGCTGCCACCATGGTTCCAATGCGTCCCAAAACCTTGAAGGTGGATGATCGAGGATAGTCCAAATCGGTACAGAAATCGCTACCGGTTAAACATTCACTACCAGGATAAAACATTGCCAAGCTGGATACCGCGGTCTGCAACATTGCCATCGGGCCGGATGATTCCGGTAACGTTTTCATTAAATCTATGATGTGATATTGCAAATGCCTGTTTTCACAGAGTTGTTTGCAAAAGTTATTTAAAACTTTCTCATTGGGAAGTTCACCATCCAACAGCAATAAACTTGTTTCTTCAAAGGTACTGTTTTCGGCCAGTTCCTGTAAGGGATATCCACGATAGCTTAAAAGCCCTTTTTCACCATCAATATTGGAAATACAAGATTTGGTTGCAGGTACGCCAGCCAGACCGGGAAGGTATTCGCTCATATAATGCCTATTTAGAAAATTATGGGACTATATATCATTGGGATTATTTTAAAGATTAAAAATATATTTATTTAATAATGATTATAGATTTTTATCATCCCTACAAATGGTATACAATTTTACCCCTGTCTCAAAAAATATTGCACGACTAGTATGGATATATCCAGTTTACTCGACTCCTTAAATAAACCACAACGTCAGGCCGTATGTAGCGACCAGCAAAATCTCTTGGTCTTGGCCGGAGCCGGTAGTGGAAAAACACGGGTCCTGGTACATCGTATTGCCTGGTTGATTCAGGTCGAGAATGTCCCCCCCCATAGCATTTTGGCTGTGACATTTACCAATAAAGCTGCCGCCGAGATGCGTAAACGTATCGAGGATATGTTACAAATGCCTTTACGTGGCATGTGGGTTGGAACATTCCATGGTTTGGCGCATCGCTTATTGCGCACTCATTGGAAAGAAGCGGGACTCATCGAGAATTTTCAAATTCTCGACGCCGATGATCAAAAACGTTTATTAAAACGTATTATGAAAGAGCTGGAGATTGATGATAAGGAATTTCCGCTACGTGATGTGCAATGGTACATCAATACGGCCAAAGATGACGGCAAACGCTCATCTGATCTGGAACAAAGCTATGATTACCGTGAGAAGCACTTCCAGGCCATTTACCAAGCCTATGAGGAACTCTGTAACCGTAGCGGTCTAGTCGATTTTGCCGAACTGCTATTACGCTCTCATGAACTCTGGTTAACTCAACCGCATCTTCTGGAACATTACCAACAACGTTTTCGCTATCTATTGATTGACGAGTTTCAGGATACCAATACCATTCAATATGCCTGGATAAAAGTGCTCAGCGGAGCCAATAAGCCAGAAAGTAGCAATTCCACCATGGTCGTTGGTGATGACGATCAGTCCATCTATGGCTGGCGGGGGGCTAAGATTGAGCATATTCAACAATTCGAACGAGACTTTTACCCTGCTCAAACCGTTCGTCTGGAACAAAACTATCGTTCCAGCGGCAATATTTTAGCAGCAGCCAATGCGGTTATAGAAAAAAATACCGAGCGCCTTGGCAAAACCCTCTGGACCGAAGATTCCGAAGGTAATCCCATCTACCTGTATCAAGGATTTAATGAATTTGACGAAGCTCAATATATCCTCAGTCAGATCAAAAAGCATATTGAGGAAGGCTCCAGTCGCAGTCAAATCGCGGTTTTATATCGTTCCAACGCCCAATCACGGATCATTGAAGAAGGGCTTATCCATGCCGGCATTCCTTATCGTGTTTACGGCGGCTTACGCTTTTTCGATCGTGCTGAAATTCGCGATTCCCTGGCCTATTTGCGCTTAATTAATTCACGTCATGATGATGCGGCTTTCGAACGGGTGATAAACCTTCCAACGCGCGGCATAGGACAACGCACGGTAGATAAAATCCGTGAGTTTGCCAAACAAAGCAATCAAACCCTATGGCATGCAGCCATCCAGATGCTCCAGGAAAAACAACTCCCATCCAAAGCGTCTAATTCCGTCACTGCATTTCTGCATCTAATTGAAGGCTTGGCGGTTGAAACAACCGAAATACCTCTACATGAGCAAGTGGAACAGATGTACCATGCCACCGGATTGCGCGATTTTCACGGCAGGGAAAAAAATGAACGAGCCCGCTCTCGTCAGGAAAACCTGGACGAATTAATTACCGCAGCAAAACAGTTTGACCAATTTGGAGATCCTCTAGAAGTAGTTGATGAGGTTTTTAATAAAGAAGTCACGGAGAATTCAATTGAAATTATAGATCCCATTCTCTCCCCTCTGGCCGATTTTTTAAGTCATGCAACTCTGGAATCCAGCGAAGGTCAAGCCGAAGAATGGCAGGATTGTGTGCAATTAATGACACTGCATAGTGCCAAAGGATTGGAGTTCTCCTATGTCTTTTTAGCTGGTATGGAACAGGGTTTATTTCCACATAAAATGGCCATAGAACAGGAAGGCCGCTTGGAGGAGGAGCGACGCCTATGTTATGTCGGTCTAACCCGGGCTATGGAGACCTTGTATTTAAGTTATGCCGATAGCCGGACCATGCACGGCAAAACAGAATATGCTCGACCATCACGCTTTTTGCAGGAGATCCCTGCAAATTTGCTACACAAAGTACGCATTGGCAATGATAATATTAATACGCCAATAAAAAGTAAAACCGCGAATAGCAAACAAGATCAGCAAGGCGGTTTATACATTGGCCAAGTCATACAGCACAAAAAATTTGGCGAGGGTATTATTACCGATCTTGAGGGAAGCGGAGCTAAAACAAGGGTCCAAATCAACTTTGAGCAAGTGGGATGTAAGTGGCTTATTGCCAGTTTTTTAGGTGTTTGATAAACAATTACATTTTTTCACAAATAATCCGTGCTTTTCTCTAAACAATAGGATATAGTGTTTTAGCTTGCATTGGCTCAAGCTGGCTTTCTTAGAACACCCTGAACAACCCCTTCTCGGCACCTCTCTGAATATTCACTATGTCATTTGCTCGCTTAACATGTGTTTTTACTATATTTTTTTAGGATTTAATTATGAATACTGGTACCGTTAAATGGTTTAACGAATCAAAAGGTTTTGGCTTTATCTCTCCCAATAATGGTGGTGATGACGTTTTTGTTCACTTTAGCGCTATAACCGGCAGCGGTTTTAAAAGCCTTACCGAAGGACAGACTGTCAGCTATGAAGTTGAAAAAGGCCCTAAGGGACTACAAGCCGCTCAGGTTCAACCACAGTAAGTCGATTTTCGGAATAATACTTTTCTCTAGAATGGTGTTATTCCAAATCAACAAAAACTAAATACTACTGTGTACTCTAGATGCACATGGACCTGTCGATCTCTAATGGATTGCTACATGCTATAACCATGTATTGATACAGTGTCAAATTCAGCAGCTCCTTAAAAGTAGTGAATTAAAAAATGCCCGTACTTTAGATTGCTATTTAGCAAGCTATACACCAAGTCTCACGGGACAGCCAACTATTGAGTAACACTACTTATGAAAAAACTATTTGTCGGTAATCTTCCGACTAGCACGCGAGAGAAAGATCTCCATGAACTTTTTGCCCAACACGGTAAAGTCTTTTCCTTAAAAATGGTAAGTGATATTTTTTCCGGACAATGTAAAGGTTTCGGTTTTATTGAAATGGAAGGCCATGAAGCTAGGGCCGCCATCGAAGCATTGAACGGTAAAGACTATAACGGTAAAACCCTTAAAGTTGGTTTTGAATCAGCCCAAAAAGGAAGACGACGCAAATAAAATATGACTCAAGGCGCCAATCGCCCTATTTAATCGCACTGTAATTGTACTTTTTTCAAGCTAATATGGTAGCTTGCTTCAACGTATCGGTCTGTGTTAAAACATCCATTTGATAATAATTAACACTTTGGGATAGATATGAAAAGACGCGATTTTATTAAAGGTATTGGTGCCGGAAGCATCGCCTCAGCTACAGCTTTAACCACCCAAAATGCCCATGCGGGCAAAAAAATCAAATGGAAAATGGTCACCTCCTGGCCAAAAAATTTTCCAGGCTTGGGAACCGGAGCCAATTATCTAGCCAAAACAATTAACGAAATGAGTGGCGGCCGACTTAAAGTTAAAGTTTATGGTGCCAACGAAATCGTACCAGCCCTGGAAGTTTTTGATGCAGTTTCTCGCGGTACTGCAGAAATGGGACATACCGGTCCTTACTATTGGAAAGGGAAACACCCCGCCACACAATTTTTCACCTCAGTCCCCTTTGGTTTAACCGCACAGGAAATGAACGCCTGGTTATATCATGGTGACGGCTTAAAGCTTTGGGAAGAGTTATATGCTCAATTCAATTTAATCCCTAATCCGGCCGGCAATACCGGTGTGCAAATGGGTGGCTGGTTTAATAAGGAGATTAATAGTATTAAGGATCTACAAGGTCTTAAAATGCGTATCCCTGGAATGGGCGGAGAAGTGTTAAAACTAGCGGGAGGAACACCGGTTACCTTGCCAGGAGGCGAAGTATTTACAGCCATGCAGTCAGGTGCCATCGATGCTACCGAATGGGTTGGCCCTTACAACGATATGGCCTTTGGCTTATATAAGGTCGCAAAATTCTATTACCATCCGGGTTGGCATGAGCCCGGTTCTACCATGGAAGCCATGATCAATAAAGATGCTTTCGATAAGCTACCGAAAGATCTCCAAGCAATTGTGCGCGGCGCTTGTAAAATGGCTAACTTGGATATGCTGGCCGATTATAGCGCCAAGAGTAATGCCTCATTACAAACGCTAATTAATAAACATAATGTTGAATTAAAAACCTTCCCTGATGAAGTCATTAAAGAACTACATAAATTGTCTGAACAAGTGGTTAGTAAAGTAGGCCAACATGATGCCATGGCGAAGAAGATCTACGATTCATTTAGTAATTTCCGTAGGGGTGCTATGCAGTGGAGTAATATATCAGAAATGGGATATATGAAGGCAAGAAACCTTTAAGTGAATTAAAACATTAATTCATACATGTGGAGTGGGAAAATTAACCCACTCCAATTCTTATCTCTTATTCTTGGTCAATAGTATTCGGACGCTCTTCTTCCGTACCATATTTTTTTACGTGTTCAATAGCATCAGTTACCGCTTTGGTGACCATATTGGCAATCTTTTCCCGTTCGTCACTGGTAAGGAAAAAAGCCATATCCACATCATGTCTTACATATCTGGCCGGTAACATATTCAAAGCTAAACAGGCGACATCCTGTAAATAGTCCTCATCCATGTTTTTAATATCGTGAGCATACATCCCTACTAACTCACGTACCACCAAGGTCTCATAGTAATTATGGATTGAATCAAAATGCATCACGCCTCCTATTTACTTTATTGTAATCCCGCTGAGTCAAGAGCTATTCCTATATCAAAAGAATAGCGCTTTACAATAGTAATTATTTTGTTATTACTGCATCATAGTAGCTAAATAGCTAAATAGCAATATCAGACAGGCTTATCTTTTTTACTTTTAGACTTCCTCGTTCAAGACAAAACCAAATCATCCAATGGACTGCTAATATGAGCCAATTCACGTTGCAAAACTTGGACATAAATTTTAGTGGTTTCAATATTATTGTGTCCCATCAATTCTTGCAGGCGTCTAATCGCGACCCCTTTTTGTAAAAGGTGAGTAGCAAAACTATGCCGAAATGTGTGAGCACTCACTTTCTTTTCAATATTAACCTTGTTCATGGCACTTTTAATGGCTTTATTAACCACGGACTGATCAATATGTTGTCGGCGTTGAGTATTGGCCAGTGAGTCAACAGATAAGTTACGTGAGGGAAAAAGGTATTGCCACTGCCATTCACGGTTTAACTCCGGCCGGCTATTTTCCAGTGCATCATGGATATAGTTGGCACCAAAACCTTGTTGTAGATCCTGCTGATGGATCAACTGAATTTTATGCATATGTTTTTGCAGAGACGGAATTAAATTGGACGATAAAGGTGTTTGGCGTTGTTTTTTACCATCGGCTGAACGAACCTGAACAATCAGATTATCGAAGTCTACATCACCGACCCGCAGACGAATCGCTTCAGTAATGCGTAAACCACTACCATATAATAGTTTGACTATGATTTGGGTTGTACCGTTCAATTGTTTAAGAACCATAACCATCTCTTCATGGTCTAATACAATCGGCAATTTTTTCTCTTTACTGTATTTCAGGGTGTTGACCGTATTCTCCAAAGGATGTTGCAACACTTGCTTGTAAAAAAACACCAAAGCATTTCTGGCTTGATTACTGGTGGAGATGGAAACTACCGCATTTTTACTTAAATGAGCTAAAAAAGACTCGATCTGTCTATCCGCAGGCAATAAACCTTCGCTATTATCAACTTGAGTCAAAAACCGTTTGATCCACTCAATATAAGAGCGTTGGGTATTATAAGCATAATGCATCGACTGCATCTGTTTTTTAGCTTCAACCAATAGTTCAGCAGTGCTTAATTCCAACATATAACATCCACGCGAAAAACTGAAAGCGTATATAATAAATGGGTTTTCTCAATAATTCATTAATTTACTATAAATTTTTCTGTCATTTCAAAAAATATGAGTGCAGAAGGGATATAGCTCTTGCAAGCTAAGTCTTAAATCACAATTATTCGGCCTCAATTTAAATCCGTGAAAAAATTCGAGTCATGGTAAAATTGAAACTTTTTCCGTTTCAACAGAGGTAAAGATGAGAGATAAACAGGCTCTTATTTTTGGCATGAATTTATCAGCGTGAATTAATCTATGGTGAAGGTGTCGTAGGCTGTTTTAACTTTGTGTATTAAAGATAATATTCGATCTTAGCGTATTCTAAATACGGATCATGATAACTTTAAGATCGGTTAAGAGACCCTAATATAAACTAAAGCGGCAATAAGTATTACGATGGTAGTTAACACAATACCGAATACTTCCAGAACCAATCTAGAAAATGTCGAGCTTGAATCTTGAACCGATGACTTCTTAATGAAAACTGCTTTTTCGCCCTGCTTTATTTGATTAAAGGATCTATTGCCCTTCATATTAGATGAATACATAAGCTTCATAGCTTTTTGCCCCCCTGCTGCAAACATTAATAAAGAACCTTGTATTTAAGTTAACTTCTAATAAATAGCAGCATAATTTCTTTCGTTTTTATGTAGGATTATTCCAACAAATAGGATATTCATCTTATTTTTTAATGTTTTCACGTCCTTGTGAAAGTCTAAGGGATTTTTGTTCAAACATTTTTATTATGTTTGAATCGACTAAATAAAAAGATTGACGTCAGCACTCTTGGCTATCGGTAAAAAACTCGTCGCACCTACCCACTCACTAATTTCCGGTATAAAGTCATCTTGTGACCAATCGAAAAGGTCCACCGTCATTTGACAGGCGATCATTTTTACTTCCGATTCAACACAAATTTCCCGCAACTCCTCGATACTGGCTACTCCTTTATTTGTTAAAGTTTTTTTCATCATTCCAGTTGCCATTTTTTCAAACCCCGGTACGCCTGCCATTAACAAATTGGGAATATCCATTTCAGTGCGACGCAACCATTCTGGGCCAACCGGCATTTTCATCGGCATGGCAGGATTACCCAACGGACTAATATTCAAATCCAGATCAGATTTTAAAAGACTCAATCCGTAAAAAGTAAAAAACAATGAAACTTCCCACCCTAAAGCTGCAGCTGTCGATGCGAGAATAAACGGTGGATATGCCATATCCAAAGTACCCTTGGTAACGATAATGGTCATAGAAGGAATATGTTGTGCTTCCTTTTCTGCCATTTTCATTTCAAAACGTTCATCAAACCATTTATCAAGATTCTCCTGCTCCAATATAGATTTGTTCATTGAACCGGACAAACTTTCTTTAATATGTTCCGAAACAGCGTTCATACCTTACCTCCACTAAGAAGTTTTTCTTAACACAAAAATAAAATTTCCTTCTGAATTCTCAGAAGAAATCAGCTCATTACCGGTCTGCTGACAAAACGAACTCATATCTTTTACAGAGCCGGGATCACTCGCTTGAACCTGTAAGGTTTCTCCTTTACTTAATTTAGCCAACTCTTTTTTTGTTTTTAAAATGGGTAAAGGGCAGTTTAATCCTCTGGCATCCAGGGTTGCATTCACTGATTGGTTCATCCTATTCTCCTATTCTATAAGTAATTACCAATATATCGGTTGACCGGTCGGTCAACATTCTTATTAAAAAAACCCCGGAAAGTTTCCTGTCCGGGTACTCAGATCTAATAGTTCATTGCGTTAATAGATTAAAGCAATTCAATTCGAATGGTTTTGAGCGCTGATCCCAGTCGATAGATCGATTCTGGATCGTTGCTGGCCTTAGCAATTAAAATCAGTCCTTCCAGATAGGCCAACATGGCTTCTGCTGTGCGTTCTGTATCCAACGGTGCAATATCATTATTACTAATCGCCTCTTCCAAAGTACTCTGAAAACGTGCTTTCGCCTTACAGAATACGGCTAATAACTTAGCTCGTAAAACATCATCCTGAGTACTGATTTCCAGAGCCAAATTACCAAACAAACAACCCGGCATCCGCCCTTCCAGATCCTTGGCAGCCTTTTGCCAAAAATAAGCGGCGTCAATCATATATTCGATGCGCTCCATGGGAGGCAGCTTGGGATCAAATGCTTCCGCCACAAAACCATGTGCCCAATCATCAGCAAATTCTTCAATAACAGCTAATACCAAATCCCGTTTGGAAGGAAAAAAATGATAAAAACTGCCCTTTTGAATCTGGGCCTTATCACAAATTTCCTTTATCCCCACATCGGCATAACTTCGATTGTGAAAACGTGACTTCGCTACTTCAATAATGCGCTGACGAGTGTCCATTGCGATATTCATTGACCTCATTATAGTTGACCGACCGGTCAAGTCAAGAGAAATTTAAGAAAATTATAATATGGTAATTATTTACCATGAATAACAAAGACACATTATATTATTTGTAAGCCCTGCTATCCATGACATTCAACAAAGCATTCATATAGGAATTAATCGCTGAAAAACGTAGCAGATTTTAGTTTAAATCAAGACGTAATGGCTCAACGCAAGATTTCCCTTAAAGCATCCACAAGCGCCTGGCATTGTTGGTCGGTGCCAATGGTGATTCTTAAAAACTGATCGATTCTTTCTTGTTTAAAGTGACGAACAATTATGGCTTTCTCCCGCAATGCCTGCGCCAATTCAGCTGCATCACGTTGTTTATGGCGGGCGAAAACAAAGTTTGCGCTGGATGGTAAAACCTGAAAATCCAGATGTTGCAAATCTGCAGTTAGTTTTTCCCGACTTGTAATAATATTTTGCCGAGTCTGGGCAAAATAATCCTTATCATGCAGGGCCGCGATTGCTCCCTCTGTTGCCATTTTATCCATGGGATAGGAATTAAAACTATTTTTTACTCGTTCCAATCCCTCAATCAGCTCGCAATGACCAATCGCAAAACCTACCCGAATACCGGCTAGTGCACGCGATTTGGAAAAGGTTTGGGTTACCAATAAATTAGGATATTGATCGACCAGGTTAATGGCCGTTTCCCCACCAAAATCAATATAAGCTTCATCGATGACCAGAACGGAATCAGGATTATTTTTTGCCATCAATTCAATATTACTCAATGGCATTAGGATACCGGAAGGTGCATTGGGGTTGGGGAAAATAATTCCACCATTGGTTTGGTTATAATCATTTACATCAATAGTAAACTGCTCTGTTAGCGGTACCATCGTATAATCCAGCTCAAATAGCCCACTATAGACGGGATAAAAACTATAAGAAATATCAGGAAACAAGATAGGAGCCGAGTTATTAAACAGAGCCTTGAAAATATGAGCCAACACTTCGTCAGAACCATTGCCGACAAAAACTTGCTTACTCTGTACACCATAATAATCGGCCAAAGCGTTTTTTAAAGCCGATGATTCCGGATCGGGGTACAATTGTAAACCGCTATCGGCCACCGTTTTAATTGCTTTCACTGCCTTTGGTGATGGCTGATAAGGATTTTCATTGGTATTTAATTTAATTAGGTTACTCACCTTAGGTTGCTCACCGGGAACATAAGGCTTTAGCTTATGAACTAAGGGATTCCAAAATTGACTCATAGCATTACTCTAAAAATTAAGAAGAAACTTAGAATTATACTATTATTATGGCGAGGATAGTCATTATGAAATTATACGGTTTTGAGCAATCTCGTTCGTTTAGGGTAGTATGGATGTTTAAGGAGCTTCACCAAGAATTTGAATATATTCCCATTAAACCCCGTAAAGATCTCTTTAGCGATTGGTTTTTAGAAATTAATCCGGCCGGAAAGGTACCGGTACTAGTAGACGGAGATATCACTTTAACCGAATCGGCCGCCATTTTTGACCTATCTAGGCGACGAACTTCCCGAATCTGAGCTAGTTCCACATTGGAGCTCCAAACTAAGAAGCTATTATAATCAATGGTGCTTTTTTGCTCTTACCGAACTTGAGCAATATAATAGCCGCCTTTGCAATCGCCCGGCTTATCAAGAAGCACTATCAGCAGAATAAAAACGTACTTTCAGTATTAACACAAAAGATCTTATTTAGCGGTAAAAATTGCTCCAGTCTTATTTGTTTTTCTTACGCCAAGCGCTACGTAACCATAATGCAATAACAAAACCTATCGGCCCAGCAACAATGCCTGCCAGTAATGCCGTGGACACATCCGATGCACGCGAACCTATATTTGCGACGGCGGCATAACAACCCACCAATCCTAGCGTAAACCAGACAATAAAAAGCCATGGAAACAGTTCGATTAAACTCACTCCCGAGCAGAGAGCACGATTAGCCGAAGGTGATTTTGGCTGGCTAATGAATGGCGACGGACATCGTTGCCGGGATTAAGCATTTTTAGGGCCATGCCCTTGTTAATAAATTCCTCATTAACAAGCAACTTATCTAAAACAAATTATTATTGAATTATCTGGCACTATCCTTGTCTATTTGCTTAAATATAAAACAACTCCTATTCTTATCCAGAGTTCATTAACCAAAGGACTGTATTTATGAAATATAAACATTTTCTATTTACCATAGTATTGGCTGGTTTTATTACACCATCATTAGCTGGATTACCTGCCAGCGAGCAATTAAAAGCGCTGAAAAAAAGTGCTGAAAAAGAGATGGCTAAATTTTTTCGTGTACAAAACTCCTGGGGGAAATGTCTTGAAGTTGCGCGAGCGCAGGCTAAGCAACATGGTGCATTAGTGCAAGCCTCTGTTTGTGGGAAAGGAGCTAACCAGAAGTGGACATTGGACGGCGCTCAGGTCAAATTAGCCAGTGGCAAATGTTTACAGCCTGCAGGTAACCCAATGACACCCGGTACACGCTTACAAATTGCTAATTGCAACGGGGCACCAAAGCAAAAGTGGAAATATGTTAAAGAGCAATTAATCACCCCTGCCAATACTTGTGTGGAAATTTTACCTGCCGAATTAAATAAAAATGGTGCCAAAGTACAAATTAATAAGTGTAATGGCAGTAAACACCAGCAATGGAAACCACTATAAAGTGCTTCAATCGTGGTATCTCGAATACCACGAGTTATCTTCCCAAAGAAAACGATAAATCCACACCACTATCACGATCGCCGGCAAGACCCTCAATCCCCCATTTTTTATTAATATCATAACGAAGGTTAAAGGATTTATTCCCCTCGAATAGATCATAGCCCAAACTAACATAAAAACTGGGGCTAATATATTTACCCAGTGTCAGCTCGCGACTTTCTATATCTCCTCCAGTTATAGCAGAACCGGTGACGATATAAGAAATAATATCCGCATCAGAGACTTTAGGTTCTGAAAAGAGAGACAAGCGAGGTGCTTTAGCGGTTCCACGAATATCAATACCGGCTACATCCACTGCATTAAAGGAATTGTTTTTTATTCGTCGTATAGCTCGAATACCCAGTCCCGGATTATCCATCGGCGTCCCCTGGAAGAATATACGCCCTTGAGAAATTTCCAGATCCTGGCCATAAGCTTTATAGGTACCATTAACTATGTTCAATTCTCCTTGGCCTTTGGGGATTATATTATCCGGTCCAAAGACCATACTGACCTTACCTTCCATTCCGCTCTTAAAATCTGCCACATCAATTTTAATATCATCACCAACTAAGACATCCAGCTTGCCTTTAATTTTCCAACTAGAAGGCGCTTCGGTCGCGTCTTCTTGCGGCTCATCAACCACTACTACATCACTTGAGCTGCTGACTTTTCCACCACCTGCTTCAAGGTTAACCTGGGGTGTTAAAATGGCCTTAGGTATATGCAACTTGCCATCGATTTCCAATTCTCCCGGCTGGGCCTGCAATTGTAAATCCGGCGCTAACCAAACTTTAAAATCATTATTATGAATGGTACGAAATTGCTCACCATAAACCTTTAATTGGGCCTGCCAATTGGCAATATCGGAAAGATCCAGCTTGCCGCTGAAACGGTTAAAACCTTCACCAGAGAGAATATTGCCATTTAAATTTAAACGTTGATAACTATCATCCGTGACAATTTTTCCGGAAATCTCTTTTAGCTCCAGTCCCAGAGGGGGAATATCAGCCTTAGCCTTTAACAGCATCTGTCCGTTAATATTAGGATTATTAATATCACCGTCGACATTGATGTCCAGATTTAGCTGTCCAGCGGTGTTCTTCAGTAACGGAGAAAGACTGGGTAAAATATCCAGGTCAACAAAATTAGTTGCAAACTTAATGTCCAAAGGCTGTGTTTGAGCGATCGGCAACTGGTTAAACTCGGCTAAAGCCACATTTCCCTGAATAGTGCTATTATTAAAAATCTTTGCCCCTAAATTCCCCCTCAGTCCATTGTCATCTACCGCTAAATTTAAGTCCGCGCCCTTAAACGGTAAAAGATATTGACGCCCCTCCAGCAAGGTAAAAACTCTCCCAGGTGTAATCGTCAAATTAAGATCGGCATCAATTGGTCTGGTCCCTAATTCAGTTTCCCTAATTTGGCTGTTAATCGAGCCGTTTAATATCATTCCGCTTAAACCGATATGTGAAGGCAGAAACGGATCGGCAATCTGGCTAATACTCAGTTGTTTTACTTGCAGATTAGCGATACCGGCCTGACCTTTTAACCAATCCAGATCGGTGCATATTTGTCCTACATGCTGTTTCGCTTTTAAACAAGCTGGATTTAACTTCACTTGCTGTTGCGATAGGCTGAGTCTAGAGGGAGAGGTTAGACGCCATTGGCCAAGAAGATTTGCTGCTAGGTTTAGTTTCTCTAAGTGGCCATTCCAGACTTTTGAGTTTAAGTCTAAACCGCCATTTAATTCCATTTTGACACTTTCTTTAGCGGTTTTAGTGAATAAATTAATCTTATGTTTTTTTAGTTTCCCCTTTGCCGTCAGCTTGAGTGATTCAACTTTTTCCTGATTATTTTGTAGCAGTTGTTGAACCACCAGTTTAAGATTCAGCTTGCCATCTTGTTCCGGATTAAAAGAAATATTGCTATTGAACTTTTCCAATTGCCATTCATTAAAGCTCACTTTTTTAGCCGACAAATCAGCTTCAATTCTCGGTTGCAAGATATTCCCATGAACAGTGCCATTTCCTTTAATCTGACCTCTTGCTTCGGGTAAAAAGCTGCCTATTTGCGGAGCATTAATCCGATAACTGGCATTAATATGCATATTTTCCGGCTTTTTATCACTAACCACATCAGCCTTGCCACTTATATGATTTTTTCCAGAATAAAAATCTAAATGGTTAAGTTTATGCCTGACTCCATCGCTATTAAGATCGGCACTGAGTCGAATAGGATAACCTTTTATTTTTCCTTTTAACTGATCAATTGCCACATGGGCCATAAGCCCTTCTTCCTTAAACTGCCCCTGAGTTTGGAGATTAACAGACAGTAGGCCAGGGAGTTGTGGCCATTGTATTTGCGGTTGAATATTTTTAGCATTTACCGAGACGTTCCAGCGTGGGAAATTTTGCCAACCGGCACTACCATTTATTTGAGTCTCCCCATTTAACAGCTTCCCGTTAATATTAAATGAATCAAGCTGATTTTGATCTCCGGTTAAAACAGCTTCCCAATTACCTTGAGGGATATCTTTCCCAGATAATTGGCTATTTAAATTAACCACATAGTGTTTCAAACCTCCGACCAATTTCACTTTACCAACACTAGACTTGGCAATGATAGGTTCATCCATGAGCGGCCATTTTAAATCCTGCCAATTAATGACCAGATTAGCCTCCGGATCTGTTTTAAGCTGCTCCACCTCTCCATCAATTTGAATTTTGGCACCGGTTTGCGGCAAATGAACGACTAATTCATCGACTATCAGCGTTTCATCCTGCAGTTCCAAACGGAGAAAACTATCCAATGGGGTATTTATGGGTATATCAGGTCGTAATTGATTCAAATGCAAACCTTTAATGCTGGTTTCCAGTGCCGCTCGTAATTGTGGTTGCCAAGCGATATCGCCTTGACTGTTAATTTCTCCATCTAATATTTGCGCATGTAAATCAATAATGGAAAACTGTTTATTATCACCTTTTCCAATAATCTTCCAATTCCCGTCCGGGATCCGTTGACCGCCAATTTGAGTATTCAGGTTTAATTCATACTTTTCCAGACCACCTTTAGCGTCTAACTGTCCTTTTTGTAATAGCAGTTGCTTAGGTATATCGGCAACTGTGTTTAACGGCCAATGTAGTTCCTGCCAGGTTATTTTACCGTCCCAGTTAAGTTTCTTTAGGGGCTGGTTAATATTGGCCAATACTCCAAGTTGCAGCGGTTTTATTATGTTTTTCTTTATAGTGAGTTGATGTATATCGCCACTAATATCCATTGAGCCCTGAGCTGCCAATCCTTCGGGAAAATGTTCAAGCGGTAAATTTCCTCGCGGAAAATCAGCCTGCCAGGATAATGCTATTTGGCTTTTAAAGGGAGGAGCAAGGGAGGACAGCAACGACCATTTCAGTCCCAGTTGCGGTATTTTTTCTTGAGCCGGGATTGATAAGGCTGCACTTCCTATCTTAAAGTCATTCTCTACAACGATATCGGTAATATTTAAATGTTCGACTGTATAGGATTGAATGGATGCCTTGGGTTGCTTAAGCGACAATTGTAAATCCTTAAGTAACAATTCCGATATAATTATTTTGAGCGGTAATTGAATATGCGGTAGCTTTTCAATATCGATATGACCCTGCTGGTTTTTATCTTGGGACGGTTCCGTAGATGCCATAAGATCAAGCTTCACCCCTTCCAGTTGTATTTGATTGATATAAGCAGTCCTCTCCAGTAAACTACCGATTTGCCAAGACAAATTCAGCTTTTCTGCCTGCACTAACAAAGTGTTTGATTGCTCAAAAGAAAAATCGTGAAGCGTAATTTGCTTAAATAACTGTCCTTCCACTCGAGCTATTTTTAAGGTACCTGGAGCAAAAGCCTCGGCCTGTTTTATCACCCAGTGCAATCCGGACAGTGAATTCCCCAGCCAAAAAACAGCGGTGATTAATAACAAGATAATAAAACCCAATGAGATAGAGAGTATTTTTTGCCAATATCTTGCTATGTTTGCCATTAGAAGTCCGGCCCTATAGTAAAATGTAAGCGAACCGGTGAGCCCTCTCTATCTTTAGCATGGGCAATATCCAGTCGCACCATACCAATAGGAGAATGCCAACGTACTCCCAAGCCAATACCCGTTGTAGCATCAAAGTCCTTGTATTTATTAAACACATTTCCCACGTCGTAAAATGCAGCCAAACTCCATTGGGGATAAATTTCATATTCATATTCAATGCTTCCCAATAACATATGTTTGGCTCTGGGTAATGAACCGACTCCATAAAGTTCTTCAAATTCATAACCTCGAATACTATTGTCTCCACCGGTTGCAAACAAAAGCTCTTTTGGTAATCGATTCATAGTAACGAGCTCCAAGCCAAATACAGTGTCAACTACTGTCACAGTTTCTGCAGAGGTATACGCCATATCGCTACGTAGTAATAAGCGACTTTTATTATTAAGTCGGTGAATATACTTAGTCTTAAGACGAGTTTGCCAATAAGAAACATCTGAGCCCAAACTTTCGCTAGCCCCCTTTATTCCCCAATCAAGTCGATAACCCCGATTGGCAAAAATTCGATTGTCTACACTTTGATAGGACCAATCAAAACCAAAAGATAAAACTTTTAAATCTGGATTTAACAGATTATAGTCATCTTCGGTAAGAAAAAGATCAACAAAATCTTGTAATTCTGGCGGAAATACTAACGGAACAAGTTCATAACTTTCTGTCAAGTAATCGACACTAAACACTTCATCCAACTTGAGGTTATTAAATAATACTCTAGGTTGGTGCCAACTTAACTGCAACGAAAAGTCTTTCACACGTGTTAATCCATCTACACCGTCAATCCCTATATCACTGGACGTAAAATCTTCGGCTTTATAACCTAAAGATAGCTTCCAAAAGGTCTCCGTGCTGCTACCAACCGGAATAAAATAATTGGCCCGTGCCAAATGACGTTTTTTCTTGACCGTATAACCCAGGCTGCCTTGAAAGCTATGGCCAAAGCGATTTAAGTAATTGTATCTGGCATCCACACCAAATCGAACACCGGTATCAGTACCATAACCAATCCGTCCTCGATAAGTATCTTTTTTCTTTAGCTCCGGAGTAATTTTAAGTTTTACACATTGCTTTTTATTTTCTTCTACTTTTATTTTCTGAATATCGACTTTTTTAAAATAACCGCTATCCATTAGGTTATGGCGTAATTGTAATAATTGCGCACGATCATAAGGAGCACCATTTTTAAAGGGAACATAGCGTTGCAATACTGATTCGGCAAATCGAGTCTGATTAAAGCTGACTTGAGCAATACAATAGCGAGAACCACTATCCAGTTTTATTTCTATTTGTGCTTGGTTACTTTTTTTATAGACTTTGACTGAATGTTTTTTTAATTGCGCATCCAGATAACCACGTTCCAGGGCTAATTCTTCCAATGCCCTCTTACCTTTTTCATAAGTGGGATGATTAAGAATGTCACCGTGCTTTAAAGGAAAATTAAGAATAAACTGTTCAAAAGCACTATCCGATGCAGCCTCGCCTTTTATTTGGATATTGATATCTTGAACTTTAACCGGTTCTTTTAAATTAACATCAAAAGCGACTTGCCAACCGGGTTCTTTTAAGGTTGGTTCAGTTAAACTGGATTTAATTTCAGCATTATAATAACCAAAAGGACGGAGCGACCAGAGAATTCCCTCATTCGCCACCTGATACAAATACTTTATCCGCTCAGCAGTAAGATTTTCCGGCTTTTCTTGGTTAAGACGTACATATTGTTTGGCATTTTCCAGTAAAGGCTCGTCTAGTCCGGACCAGTTAATCGTCAATTTTTCGACAGCCTGAACAGGGGATAACAGAATCAAAAAGACAATGATAGACCAGGAGAAAAAGGCAAAATTTGTTTTATTGCACCTTAAATTCGCCATTTATTGTCCTGAGAGTTGGATAAGATTAATTAAGTATAGAAAACCTTATTATTTTATACAATTTAACGACAGTCAAATAATGACGGAGTGAAAACGAGTGGTGAATATAGCAATAGAAGTAAGGAAAGCGTGAGAGATTTTCGAGCAGTAGTAATTTTTAATCATTTTATCCACTACTGCACAATTGCGGTGCATTAATTTTCAGTATTAGGAATGTACACAATCCAATAGCTCCTGGTAACAACCGAGATCATAGACATTCCGATGCCCTTTTTCTTCCAAGACCTGCTTACCTTCATAGCTAAGTATTCCGGCAACACAATACAATAAAATCGGTTTAAAGGCAGGAACCCCTAAACTACATTGTTTCAACGTGGTCAATGGGATATTTATTGCACCATCTAAAGCACCCTTTTTAAATTCAGCAGCCGTCCTGACATCGATTAGCAAAGCTCCCTCTGCAATTAACTTTTGTGCCTCATAGCATAAACTTCGTGCTTCCATCGTAGTCCCCCTCGACTATTTAACATTGATAAAGCTCAATTCTATAAGAAAATCAGGATATATCTTAATACTTCTTTATTAAAATAATTGTGACCTATGTAACAATTTAGTACACAATGTTTTTTTAATCGACATTAAACAACCGCAAAAGTGCATAAGTATATCACCTAATTTTAATTAAGCAAATTATGGGCCATTTATATTTTGCTTATAGACTCTTTAAGTCCTTTGGACCATTCACTATTGTTTTGGTTCCATTGTTCAAAATATAATAGGTCTTGCAGCGCCAAGCGAGGCAACCATCCGGCCGATTCAAGCTCCAGTTTTTGATAAAAAGTGCGATACATATCCAATAGATTTTCTTCCATCTAGACTTGTCTCTTTATCGTTAAATACTCAAAATACCGTGTCAACACATTAACATATCATCAATATACTGTCACACGTAATACATTTACCTAACATTATTCTAGACAGGGAGAAATTTGTAACTACCTTACAAAAACTTCCATTAATAGCGACTTTTTTTATCAATCCTTTAGATTATTATTAAATACTTAAAAGAAACACTCTTTATATTTGCCAAAACAGAAATTTTGAACAATGATCAAAGTAGAAATAAGTTTTGGGGGATAATCATGAAGAAATTAACGAACACAAAAAATACCCAGTCAACTCTACTAGCTTGTGTGCTTATATTTTCTTTGGGAAACATTCAGGCACTGTTAGCAGAGCAACAATTTCAACAACAGCGAAAGCAACTTATTGCAGAAATTAAAGAAACCGTTCTAGAAACCAGCATGTATCTGGATAAAGAAGCACTCAACCCTAAGGTATTGGAAACTTTAGCAATAGTCCCACGACATAAATTTGTGCCTCCCAATGTCCAAGCTGATGCCTACGATAATCGTCCTCTTCCGATAGGCTACGGACAAACTATTTCACAACCATATATAGTCGCTATTATGAGTGATTTGATTAAACCTAAGATAAGCCATAAGGTCTTGGAAATTGGCACCGGTTCCGGTTATCAAGCAGCAATTCTATCTCGTTTGGTGGAGCATGTTTATAGCATTGAAATTATTGAACCATTGGCCAAACAGGCTGCTCATCGCTTTCAACAGCTCAACTATGACAATATTACCAGCAAAATTGCCGACGGTTATTATGGCTGGCAGGAGCACGCTCCATTTGATTCCATTGTCGTGACTGCTGCAGCCAGTCATGTTCCCAATCCCTTAATCCAACAATTAAAACCTGGAGGATATATGATTATCCCGGTAGGCAGTCGATTTATGGTGCAACAATTACTATTAATCCATAAAAATGGCGACGGAAAAATTCATACCAAACAGATCCTTCCAGTCCGATTTGTTCCACTAACGGGTAAACACTAATTGCGAGGGATTTGAGCATGCTTATTTCCCCAAGCATAAACGAACGTCCGCCAGTAGTTGCCATAGCGATGCTGTCGGCTACGGCATTGGCCTATGAAATTTTATTGATGCGATTGTTTTCCATCATTCAATGGCATCATTTTGCTTATATGGTCATTTCTCTGGCTTTATTGGGCTACGGTTTTAGCGGAACACTAATTGCTTTTTCTCGAAATATTCTTGTCAAACATTTCCATCTTATTTTCCCGGCAAGCTGTTTTCTTTTTAGCATCAGTAGTTTATTGGCATTTCAATTCGCCCAATCTATTCCATTTAACATGGAAGCCATGTTATGGGATGGCAAACAACCGTTATACCTACTATCAATATTCTTATCGCTTAGTATTCCGTTTTTAATGGCAGCGCTGGCTATCTGTTTAAACTTCATCTATTTTCCTGCCTATATTGGTATGCTCTACGGTGCCGATCTATTAGGTGCAGGATTGGGGAGTATACTGATAATCATGCTGCTATTTTTTGTTTTTCCCACGACAGCATTAGCAATTATTATCAGCGTTGGTCTTTTTGCTACCATTGTCGCAATATGGGAAATAGGCTATTGTCGGGTTAAACCCACTTTATTATTAACCCCAACCTTAATCTTAATTCTATTGCTTGGCTATGTATCAATGACTGTTCCATCACAGCCATTAAATATATCTCCCTACAAGTCATTACAACAAACATTAAATATTAAGGGTAGCGATGTTATATTTAAAACCTCCGGACCCTTAGGGCTACTTAATGTGCTTTCTAATCAAGAAATACCATTTCGACATGCCCCCGGACTCAGTCTGAACAATACCCAAATACCCTTGCCGCAACTGGCTCTCTTTTCCGATGCAGACAATATGACCGCCATCACTCAATTTCCCCAATCTATCTCACAATTGGCTTATCTCGACCAACTCAGTTCGGCCCTACCATTTCATTTATCATCAGTACCAAAAACCTTAATTGTCGGAGCCGGAGGCGGTTCAGATATTTTGCAAGCCATTTTTCACCAAGTAAAAACAATAGATGTGGTGGAATATAACCCTCAGATGATAGAAATATTCAGTCATCATTTTGCCGACTACAGCGGTAGATTAAGCGAACGAAAGGGAATCAATTTTATTCACGGAGACATTCGAGGTTATCTAAGTCAAACGGATACAAAGTATGATCTCTTACAGATTTCACTAATGGATTCATTTAATGCTTCCTCCAGCGGTTTATATGCTTTGCATGAAAGTTATCTCTATACCCAAGAAGCCCTTGCCGGCTATTTAAGACATATAAATCCCTCCGGATTTCTGGCGATTAGTCGCTGGGTAAAAGTACCGCCACGAGATGGATTAAAAATTTTCGCCACTGCTATACAGGCTTTAAAACAACTAGGAATAGATAAACCGGAGCAGCATTTAATGATGATTCGTGGTTGGCAGACCAGCACCTTACTGATTAAAAACAGCCCCATAACAACAAAAGAAATCAAAGCGTTAAAACAGTTTTGCCACAAACGGTCTTTCGACCTGGCCTGGTATCCGGGGATTGAGGCAAAGGATAGCAACCAATATAACCGCTTTCGTGAAGCTTATTTTTATCAAGGAGCCAAAGCGTTGTTATCCGACCATGCATCTGAGTTTATGACTCAATACAAATACTATATTTATCCGGCAAATGATGATAAACCATTTTTCCATCATTTTTTTAAATGGCCGCTTTTGATGGAACTGGTTAATATGCCGGAACAGGGAGCAGTGATATTACTGGAAATGAGTTATTTAACTTTAGTGGCAACCTTGGTTATCGCCATTCTTGTAAGCATTAGTCTGGCAGCGATACCGCTAATTAAATTTTCCAATTTACATCGTAAAAATTCCACTTGGCAAAATAGGAAGCTTTTCATCTATTTCTTTAGTCTTGGCTTAGCATTTCTATTTATTGAAATTGCCCTGATGCAAAAATTTATCCTTTTTCTACACCATCCTATCTATACTATACCGGTAGTCCTGAGTGCATTTCTTATATTTGCCGGGATAGGTAGCATTCTTTCACAGTTTTTGTTAAAAAAAATCGCTTATAAACGCTTATTAAATCTATCTATAAGCACTATCATCATCATTTCACTCTTATATACGGGCATTCTTCCCCCCTTGTTTGATACCTTTATTAGTTTATTGATGCCGATTAAAATTCTACTTGTCTTGATAATTATTGCACCGCTTGCCATTGCTATGGGAATGCCGTTTCCTTTGGCGCTCGATTATCTTGGTAAAAACGCCCCTGAATTTATTTCCTGGGCTTGGGGAATTAATGGTTACGCTTCCGTCATCAGTACCGTGTTGGCAACTTTACTAGCGATTCATATGGGATTTAACTGTGTTATCTTATTAGCTTGTTTTCTCTATTTTGCCAGTTATTTATCTTTCCCCTATTCCCCACAAGGGAATATTTAACTCATCAATAGCTGTGCTATATTGATCACTAGCAGAGAAACTTTTTAACTTTGGAGTGGACAATGAAACGGATATTTATCTTCATACTATTAATGCTCTCACCCGTTCTTTCCATCGCACAAGGAACTTGGTTACAAGTCTACGATACAACCACCATAACCAGCGAAGTTTATAATTTAAGAAAAGTGATATACGCCAATGGGCGTTTTATGAGTGCCGGTTATATAGCTCCTTCCAGCAATGGCATTCACTCCAGCGGAAACGGTTCTCCACTTTTTATGGAGTCTAGCGACGGCACAAGTTGGAACAATATATCACCCAATTTAAACCTTAATTATGGTTACATATATGATCTCAAATACATAAATAATCATTACCTGGCTGTCGGAACCTATAACACGCAAGAGACCGGATACAATGATCGAATCCTGATTTTATCCTCCTCTGATGGTTATAACTGGACACAAACTACAACCATTAGTGACAATAACGAATTAAGCGGTTCCGCTTCTGCGGTTGCCTACGGCAATGGTATCTATGCTCTGTCGATCAGCGGCTATATCTATTATTCCAGTGATTTGCAAAATTGGACTCGAGCGACTCACGACTATACTGCCTATACTTGGAATCATATAACCTTTGCGAATAACAAGTTTATTGCAACTGGAGGAGCTGTTACTTCAGAATATCGAATGATATCCAGCGATGGTATTCATTGGAGCAAGAATCGGGAATCCGGCGAGCCAGGCGGTAATCGGGCCATCGAATATTTAAATGGTGCATTTTACAATACCGCTTATAGCAATGGTATTGCCTCCAGCAGTGACGGTTTGAACTGGAAGGATATTACTCCGGCTCTATTTACCAGGACCGCCTTAGGAATTGATTACGCCAACGAGACCTTCGTGATCGGGGGTGGCTCACCAGGGCAAACTGGGAATTACAGCGGATATATTACCGTCTCCAGCGACTATCAAACCTGGTGGTCAGAAAAACTTAATGAATATATCGAGGGCGGATTGATCAGCGTCGCTCACAATGATAGTGCCTTTGTTGCTATTACCTATAAAGGTAATATTTACTATTCTGCTTTTTCCAGCAGCGATAATTCCCCATCATTGACGAGCGGTAATAGCATTAATACGGCACTGAACCAGACCTTGGAATACACTATCACAACCAGCAATATGACAGCTGACCACTATCAGATATATCGGTTAAAAGACGATTCAAATCAAATCGATTATTCCAATACCGGTCTTCCAAACGGCTTAAGTTATGACTATAGTAGCGGCGTTATATCCGGAACAGCAAAAGAGTCCGGGACATTCCGTTTCGCACTTCGAGCTTATAATTATTCGACATCAGTCGGGGATCGAGAACTGGGAACAATATTGACCATAACGATTAGCGAAACATCCGCTGATAATTCAGACGCCAATAATAGCGATAGTAATGATTCATCTGATAACTCAGGAGATAACGATAGTAATAGTGGCGACTCTTCAAACACAGATGGAACGAGTAGTTCTGATAGCAATACATCAACCAGCAATAGCATCTCCGATTGGATAGCACGTAGCGATGTCAGTTATCAAGCCGTAGCAACGTTTGTACAGGATAGTGAAGGATACCGACTCAATGGTGGGGTTTGGAATAATGGTCGTCCTAATTCCGAAGGAGAGTATGACGGCAACGGCATACAATCCAGCCAAAACTATAACTTTATCGGAACCACCAGCTATGCTAAATTTAAACTCAACGGTGGCGGCCAATATGCAGCCTGGACCATTCGGCCTTGGTACCTTCCTATGCATCACCTAAATACTCATCACTCCTGGGCCAGCGGCTTGCTAGTTGATGAAGATACCTGGGTTTATGCCACCTATGAAATTGGCTCCGATAGCCAGTGGTCGGTATCATTAGCTAGTGGAAACTATAAACATCTTGGTGGCAGTGAACTGCATAGTGAATCAGGTACTTTAACCGAGGATCAAATTAGTCAACTAAAATCCAGTCCCTTCTTAGTCACATTCGGCGATAATTATGGTGGAACTGATGCGTATATGATACTGGCCGAAGTAAAAATTACCTCCGCCAATGGCAGTGATACCTGCACAGACGCGACACTTTCCAGTCATCTCAAAATGCATTTCCCCTATCTTAGCTATCAGCCGCTGTTTGGAGATAAACTGAATCTCTGGGTAAATTCAATTTACGTTGCCGAAAAAACCTCTGCAATTTATTTCAAAGTTACGGAATATGGCGTCATTTCCGACGAACAATTACCGGGCAATAACTGTACCCCGGCAACCTTATCGTCATCGTTGCAATTATTATTACCGTCACTAAAATATAGCACAGCTAATGGTACTGTTTATGATCTTGATGTGGAATTCCAATTAGAAAGCGAGTCAGACGGAACTCTCTATTTGAAAGTACTTAAAGTGACAGGATTAGAGTAAGAGGGATAAAAACAACTTGGGATAGCCGTCTGGCCATCCCAAGTCAGTAATGCGGGTAATTAAAGAATTAGAATTCGCCAGTCGCACCAGCCATCATAATTTCAAGCATTTGCTGGTTCACCTTGATAGCAGTATTAACCACTTCCGGTGGTAACAATTGACTGTTTATTAACATATCCAGGTTCAGCATCATTAACCAGGGCTTACCCTGCTGATCTTCGACCAAAGATATCCGGCATGGCATATAGCTGGAGAAAATCGGATTGGCAATAACCATCACCCGTGCATCCATTGGATTACAAAATTGCAAAATGGAAAGATAAGGCGTTTCAACTCCACGCGCTTCCAACTCCTTGGATACATTCTGGCGACCGACTAACTTAAGGTTCAATTCAGTTGCTTTGGATAACATGGCTTCAATTGCATCTTCCTTGCTAACCCCTGACTTTAACTCCATCTGTGCAACAGTCTGGGTAATATCAGTAATCTGTAAACCTCCGGTAGGGCGTTTTTTAGCCATTGGCGGAGGAGGCATTTTCGGCATGGCTGCAGTCATAAAGCGCGGAGGTCTAAACGACATACCCGGTTTAACACGACGATCATCCAAGGTGGTCATATAAGCTACCATATCTAATAACTGGTTATCGTTATATTCATCGAAACTATCATCTTCCGGATCGTTGTCATGAATGCGCTTTTTGTACTGGAACATCTTCATGGATTGGAACAAATACTCACCATGTTGTCCCATTAGCGGCGGTGCCTCCTTCTTCGGCTTTCCTGCACCATCTTTGGCATGACAGACTTTACATTCGTCATTATATAACTGTTTACCACTTTCAATACTTCCGGGCAAACGCTGTACCACATTAAAGCGGTCATATTGGTATAAATCCATGCTGGAATAATAAGCTGCAATATCTCGGATATCCTGATCCGACATCTGTTTTAAGCCTGTGGTTTTTACCATGGTGGGATTGTTTCTCACACCATCACGATAATCCTTGGTGGACTTAAATAAATACTCCTTTGGAACGCCTGCAAGACGAGGAGATAGATCGCCCGGCGTCCCTTGACCATATACACCATGACATAGAGCACAGCTTCGAGACAGTCGTTTGCCATTTTGTATATCATCTGCGGAAACAGCTACGACTGGTAATAAAACCATAAAAATTAGTAAGATATTTCTCATTATATACCCCCTGATTGTATTTTTTGAGAAGGCCAGAGTCTATCACTACCATTTGACTTAGATCAAGTGTTTATTTATTACAATATTCTAAAATGGTTATTTAATAATATAGATTCTGCCCCCATGGGATATTTATATTTTTAAGAGAAACATAGGCCAAGGGACTGTTTTAAATACTATTTTCCAGAACTATATAAGAAAAAAAAGTCAACATATAAAAACATTTTACAATTTCAAATTTATTTAAAATAAATTTGACAATTTTCTAATATTATAGAAAACCTGCGATAACAGCTTAAAAAATAAACCATTTTTTAAAAGTGGTTATTTGGATATGTTGGCTAATTTTATTGATTTTTTTCCCGTAAAGCATATATTTTTTCCTTCCAATGACGGGCTTTTTCGCGAGCCAACTCTTGCATATCGGTAACTTTATCTGCCTCATCAACTATCTCTACTCCTAAAAGTGTTTCAATAGCATCTTCTAAAGTAACAATTCCCATATATTGCTCATAAGAGTCATGCACCACAAACAAATGTTCCTTTCGCTCAATAAATAGATTCATTAAATAGAATACCGGTAATTTTTCCGAAACCCGAAATACCGGTTTCATTATCGAGCTTAATGGTTTTTCTTCCTGTTCTTCCAAGGCATTGGATTTTAATATTTTTCGACTAAAAACCATCCCCACGATATTATCATGGGAATCTTCATAAACCGGAATTCTGGAATAGATAAAAGTATCGGGATGCTCCAAGGCCGATTCGATACTCTCCGCAGCATTTAAACTAAACACCACCCGACGTGGCGTTAAAATATCTTTAACCCGAATCTGTTTTAAATCCAATAGATTTTCAATTAGCTGGGTCTCCTGCTCTGCCAGGGTTCCGGTTTTTTCACCAATTTCCGCCATTGCAGCTATTTCTTGTCGCGTTGGTCCCTTTTTGGCATGACTGCTAATCCGCTTGGTAATTTGGTGAGAGATCCAAATCATAGGTTTTAAGATTTTGATAAGAAAGGCGATAATATGAGCCGAGGGACGTGATAGTTCTCGCCAATAGGTAGCTCCTATGGTTTTAGGAATAATTTCAGAAAAATAAAGAATCAATAAGGTTAGAATGACGGCAATCAGACTTTGCCACTCCACGCCAAAGATTCGTACCGCTTCTGCCCCAACTCCAGCTGCTCCCATGGTATGGGCAATGGTATTGAGAATTAAAATGGCCGAAATAGCGGTATCAATATCTTTTTTAAGTTCGAGTAACACTTTTCGGTGAGGAACATCTTTTTCCAATGATTCCACATAGGACGGACTGATCGAAAGTAGGACGGCCTCCAATATGGAACATAAAAAAGAAACGAATAACGCCAAAAAAAGATAGAAAATCAATAATGCCATAATTAGAACCTATTTTTTGTTGTATTTGAATATTACCATAGCCGAGAAAACAATAACTAATTGACATCATAGGATGGCCTTCTAGTATTATATTGACTATCACAAAATTTCGATACTCCATGCATCAGCATTCTAAAAACCCCAAAATGGCTACTTAACATTCATGGTTCTGAAATTGGAACGATTTCTTCAACTGATAAACCCCAGGATACAAGATGAAGCGATGGATTTGGCATACTACTTTTCTGATAACTCTATTGTCTTGCTTAGGGAGCCAAGCAAAACCAACCGACACACCCGTGAGCGAATTTAAAGTTGGAGTCTTGTATTGGTCTATGAATATCCCCGGCCAGGTAGCAATGCGAAAAGGCTTGGAGCAACAGGCTGATGCTTTAACCCAATTGGCATTAGTAAATAATGCCGCAACGATAAAACTGATCCCCATGGTAGCGGGTGATGGAGAAAGCGGAATTGAAAATCAAATAGTACAGATGCGTGAGCTTATCAAGCAAAAAGTTGATATTATTATTGTCCAACCAACCGATAATGCCGCACTGGTAGCACCTTTAGTCGAAGCTAATCAGGCCAATATACCCGTAGTTGCTTATGATCAGTATATTAGCGGTGGCCGACTAAGTGCCTATCTAACTTCCAACAATTATTTAGCCGGGTATTATGACGGTGAATACATTGCCTCCAAATTTCCAAACAACAAAGTTATAAAGTTGGTATTGGTTGAATATCCTCATGTTTCATCGACTGTTGAACGAGTCGATGGATTTTTAGACGCTCTAAAAGATCGACAACAGGCTTTCCGGATTCTTAGTTCCTACGACGCAGTGGAACCTATCGGAGGCCACATAGCAGGTAATAAAATACTCCACGATTTTCCTAAACCTAATAGCATCGATGTTATTTTTACCGTTAATGACGGCGGCGGATTGAGTGTTGTCGACGTCCTTGCTCAAGCCGGTCGCAATGAAATAGTAGTAGCAACTATCGATGGCGATCCCAATTCAATACAAAATATCCGCCAGGGTCGCCTTACACATATCGACTCCGCTCAATTTTGTGGTCCACTCGGCGCACAATCCATGCTGGTAGCATACAATCTATTGAATGGTAAAACAGTACCAAAGCATATTTTAATTCCGGTTTTTCCTATTACCCAGAAGACTCTTGAACATTATCCCGGTTGGCTCGGACCAATTCCCAAACCATTTGAGAAGCCCTGGCCTAGTATCAATAAAATGTGGGATAACACTCTTTCGAAGTCGTATGACTAGCTCGTTTTCAATCAATAATTGTGGCGTTTAAACGCTATCAAAACCACATTAATTTAAATAATACGCCACCTTGCAATATCCTTTTAAAACAACAGGTTATTTAGATATTATGCATTTTTTTTTAAATTTTACTTTTCTTATTTAATATTTCGACCATACTTAGTTTAAAGAGTCGATTGGGAATAAGGAATTTTTTAAGAGACTGTCTTATACCCAAACCACCATAAAAAATATGGTTTTGGTGGCTTGGATATATAGTTAAAAATCCGTTTAGCCATTGAATCTACACCCCAAGTTTTCATCAATTCTTTAGACAGTCTCCCGGATATGCATTCGTTTAAAAGAGGAATAGAAACATGAGTATTTTTGAACACTATTCATCACGCTTTGAAGCATCCAAAGAGGAAGTGCTTAGCCTTAATGAATACCTGGAACTTTGCAAGTCAGATCCTCTTGCATATGCCAGTCCCGCAGAGCGAATGTTAAAGGCTTTAGGCGATCCGGAATTAGTCGATACCCACGACGATCAACGTTTAAGCCGGATTTTTTCCAACAAGATCTTAAAAGTTTACCCGGCGTTTAAAGAATTTTACGGCATGGAAGAAGTTATCGAACAGATAGTATCTTTTTTCCGCCACGCGGCTCAGGGCCTAGAAGAGAAAAAACAGATCCTCTACCTGCTCGGTCCGGTAGGTGGTGGCAAATCATCCATAGCCGAACGCCTTAAAGAGCTAATGGAGAAAATGCCATTCTACGCAATCCAGGATTCACCTGTATTTGAATCTCCCCTATCTCTATTTAACGCCAATGAAGACGGCCCGATTCTGGAAAAGGATTATGGGATCCCCAAACGTTATCTCGGTGGAGTTTTATCACCCTGGGCAGTAAAACGACTATATGAATACAATGGTGATATTGAAAAATTTAAGGTCATTAAACTCAATCCTTCGGTATTACGCCAAATAGCCATCACCAAAACCGAACCCGGCGATGAAAATAATCAGGATATCTCATCTCTGGTCGGTAAGGTGGACATTCGTAAATTGGAAGAATTTGCCCAGGATGATCCGGATGCCTATAGTTATTCCGGTGGTTTATGCCGAGCCAATCGCGGCTTAATGGAATTCGTCGAGATGTTCAAAGCCCCGATAAAAGTTCTACATCCATTGTTAACCGCTACCCAGGAAGGCAACTACAAAGGTACCGAAGGTTTTCCGGCGATACCCTTTGAAGGCATTATTCTCGCCCACTCCAACGAATCGGAATGGCTTTCCTTTAAAAATAATCGTAACAACGAGGCTTTTTTAGATCGGATCTATATCGTTAAAGTACCTTATTGTTTACGTGTTTCAGAAGAGATCAAAATTTACCAAAAACTCATCGACAATAGTGCCTTATCTCACGCTCAATGTGCGCCCGGCACGTTAAAAATGATGGCTCAGTTTGCCATACTATCACGCTTAAAAGAACCGGAAAATTCCAGCCTGTTCTCAAAAATGCGAATTTACGACGGTGAAAATCTTAAAGATATCGATCCTAACTCCAAATCCTATCAGGAGTATCGGGACTTTGCCGGTGTCGATGAAGGCATGGATGGTTTATCCACACGTTTTGCCTTCAAGATACTTTCCAAAGTTTTTAATTTCGACCATAACGAAGTGGCTGCCAACCCGATTCATCTCATGTATGTATTGGAAGAGCAGATAATGCAGCAGCAGTTCCAGGCTGAAACGGAAGAAAAATACCTCTCTATGCTAAAAGGCGAAATCACCCAACGATATATCGATTTTATCGGCAAGGAGATTCAAACTGCCTATCTGGAATCCTATTCCGAATATGGTCAAAATATTTTTGATCGCTATGTCACCTATGCTGATTACTGGATACAGGACGAAGAATATCGCGACTCCGATACCGGTGAGATGTTAGATCGTGGTGCTTTAAACGATGAACTGGAAAAAATTGAAAAACCGGCAGGTATTTCCAATCCCAAAGATTTCCGACACGAGATTGTGAACTTCGTACTACGTGCCAGAGCTCAGAACGATGGTAATAATCCACTTTGGAGCAGCTATCAAAAACTTCGCTCCGTTATCGAGAAAAAGATGTTTGCCAATACTGAAGATCTATTACCGGTCATCTCATTTAATGCCAAGACCTCCATGGACGATCAGAAAAAACATGAAGACTTTGTCAATCGTATGACCGATCGCGGTTACACCCAAAAACAGGTTCGCCTGCTCAGCGAATGGTATCTGCGAGTGCGTAAATCATCATAAGGGATTAGACGGTGCGCATAGTTGATAGAAGGTTAAACGGCAAAAACAAAAGTGTGGTAAACCGCCAAAAGTTTCTACGTCGCTACAAAAAACAGATTAAACGTGCGGTCGCCGATGCCATTTCCAGCAAAAATCGTAGCATCGAAGATATCGACAAAGGTGGTGAAATATCCATACCGGCCGATGATACTGCCGAACCTGTTTTTCATCATGGTCAAGGTGGCGTTAACGACATGGTTAATCCGGGTAATAAAAAATTTATTCCCGGCGATAAGATTAAACGCCCTCAATCACAGCAAGGTGGCGGTTCCAGCGCTAGTAATAAAGGCGAAGGGATGGATGACTTCGTTTTTCAACTAAACAAGGAGGAGTTTTTAAATTTCTTTTTTGAAGATTTAGAGTTGCCCAATTTAGTTAAAACCAAACTGGCTAGTCTGGACGAATTCACCTTTACTCATGCCGGATATACTACCTCGGGTATTCCACCCAATATAAATATTCTACGTTCCACTAAAGGGGCACTAAGTCGTCGCATCGCTTTGCGTAATCCTTTGAAAAAGCAGGTCGCAGCCCTGGAAGAACAACTTATACAGGCTAGAGAAAACCAGCAACATGAAGTCGTTCAAGAGTTGGAAGAAGAGATTAGACGATTAAAAAAACGCATCGCAGCCATTCCCTTTATCGATGATTTTGACCTACGTTATAACAGTTTTATCCGAGAACCCAAACCGGTCACACAAGCAGTAATGTTCTGCATTATGGATGTTTCCGGCTCTATGGATCGGCAACGCAAGGACATGGCGAAACGCTTTTTTATGTTGTTATATCTGTTTCTGACCAAAACCTATAAAAAAATCGAAGTGATCTTTATTTCACATCATACCCGTGCCAAAGAGGTGGATGAAGAAGAATTTTTTTATTCTCAGGAAACTGGCGGAACCATCGTTTCCACCGCTCTGGAATTGATGCGTGATATTGTCAACGAGCGTTTTCCCGAAAATGACTGGAATATCTATGCAGCGCAAGCCTCAGACGGTGATGACTGGGATATCGATCCGAAAAAATGCCGCGATATAATGATGCGCGACATCATGCCCAAGGTTCAATATTTTGCCTATATCGAGATCACCAAAGATCCGCCGCAAAGTCTATGGTATGAGTATAAACAGGTCGAAGAGGCCTTCAATTTTTTTGCCATGAAAAAGATTCAAGAAGTATCCGATATATATCCTGTTTTTAGAGAACTGTTTAAAAAGCAAAATATATGAAAAAACTGAAAAAAAAGGACAAAAAAAGAGAACGCTTGCCGGATTCGTCGGAATGGACATTTGAATTGGTCGAAAAATACCATACTGAAATCGCCCGTATCGCCGCAGATTTCGGCTTAGACACCTTTCCCAATGTTCTGGAAGTGATCACCGCGGAACAGATGATGGATGCCTATGCCTCAGTCGGCATGCCGATTCGCTACAATCACTGGTCATTCGGTAAAATGTTTTTACAAACTCAGCAAGGTTACCAACGCGGTCAAATGGGTTTAGCCTACGAAATTGTGATTAACTCCAATCCCTGTATTGCCTATTTAATGGAGGAGAATAGCCTCACCATGCAGGCCCTGGTTATAGCACACGCTGCCTACGGTCATAATTCTTTCTTTAAAAACAATTACCTATTTAAAATCTGGACCAATGCCGACTCCATTATCGACTATCTCTTGTTTTCCAAAAAATATATCGCCGAATGTGAAGAGCGTTATGGTGAAGAGACCGTCGAACACTTTTTAGACAGTTGTCATGCCGTTATGAATCACGGTGTCGATCGTTACAAGCGTCCGCCCGGCTTAAGTCTGCAAGAGGAAAAACACCGCCAGGAAGAACGCGAGCGCTATCTGCAATCACGGGTCAATGCACTTTGGCGCACCATCCCCAAAAAAGAACAGGTGGAAGAACTAAAAGAAGAACGTTTTCCGGAAGAACCGCAAGAAAACATTCTTTACTTTATTGAAAAAAATGCTCCTCAACTGGAACCTTGGCAACGCGAAGTCGTACGCATCGTCCGTAAAACAGCGCAATATTTTTATCCGCAGCGACAAACTCAGGTGATGAACGAAGGCTGGGCCACCTTCTGGCATTATACGATTTTAAATAAAATGTTTGACGAGGGATTGGTCAGTGACAGATTTATAATGGAGTTTTTACATACCCATACCAATGTGACCTTGCAACCCGACTTCGATAGTCCTTACTACTCCGGGATAAATCCTTATGCGCTGGGATTTGCCATGATGTCCGATATTCGTCGTATTTGTGAAAATCCCACTGAGGAAGATGAACAATGGTTCCCCGATATTGCCCATAGCAATTGGATAGAAACACTACACTTTGCCATGCGTAACTTTAAAGATGAAAGCTTTATCGCCCAATACTTATCCCCACATCTCATTCGTAAATTTAAATTATTCTCCATCTTAGATGATGATCAGAAGAAAACCTATGAAGTGACCGCCATCCATAACGACGATGGCTATAAAGAGATCCGCCAAAAACTGGCCAATCAGCATAATCTGGGTTATATGGAACCCAATATCCAGGTCTACAAAGTGGACCGCTTCGGTGATCGCTGCCTTACCCTAAGACATTATGCCCATAATCGCCGTCCACTTGGCTCATCAACTCAGGAAGTCATGAAACATCTAAAGCGATTATGGGGATTCCCGGTTCGCTTACAAAGTGAGTCACCGGATGGGACAGTAAAGATGATATCGGAGATACTTTAAAGAAATAACGTTAATGTTTTTTTATACTCTACAGCTATCTTTCACTCCCCCCAGCATAAAAATAAAATTTTAGAAAAAGCAGTCACAAAGTAAAATCTAGAACAAATTTACAATGGTAATTTTTGTTACATATTTTGTACTAAAGTATAACTAACTATACATAATGTCTCAGACATCTTTACTAAAGTATCCAGCATTTCTTCTGGAATTTTATATAACATAATATATTACAGACTTTATATAAATTATTGCTATTTACTTAATATTTAAAACAATAAAAATTTATATTCTTTATTTAACAATTCATTAAGTATCTTATTTTTTCTAATTTAACAAACATCTCAATATTAAATAACTTAATTAAACTGAATATTATTTTAGATATAATGCATTTACACAACATTTTCTATATTTTTGGCATATAGCTTGCTCATCAAAATTATTAGTTAAACTTTTTTGGAGTAATTAATATGCATAAGTATGAAACAACGGTATGTATCACCGTACCCGATCATAGTCGGGAAGTAACTTTTGATAAAGACGGATTTATACATAATCCTGATTTATGGAATAAAAATATCGCCCGTACTATCGCTAAAAATGAATGGATGCTCTGTGAACTTACTGAGTCACATTGGCAAGTGATTCAATTTGTTCGAGATTATTATCTGGACAAGGGGGCTGCGCCGTTAATGCGTCAAGTTTGTCGACAAATGTCCTTATCCAAATATCAAACCGTCGGTCTTTTTAGTAATTGTTTACAGGTTTGGAAAATTGCCGGTTTGCCTAATCCCGGAGATGAAGCCTTAGTTCATATGCATTAACTCGTGGATAGTGTTATGTATGAACCATCACAATCTCTCGTGATTAAAGGACTCCGGCAAGACGGTAGCAAATTCCGTCCCAGTGATTGGAGTGAAAGGCTGGCAACCACCCAGGCCACTTTTGACACGCGCAAAAGACTGCGATATCACCATATGGTAAAGCCCAGTATTATTGATGGTATTAAATGTCTTATAATTGATTCCGGTTTAAGACAGCAATCACCGCAATCTTTTGATTTTTTAATCGCTTTTGCGCAACAAAATCAACTGGAAACTGTACCACTTTTGTAAAATTTAATTATTTATTCGATTATGTTTTCCTGCAGGTTGTTGTTTAACTCCTGCAGGCCATTCATAACGATATTAAAATGCACTTGCAAAGTCGGTAAAATACCTCCCAAATCTTCACCATGTCGTAACGAAAATTCCATCGCCTGACAAGCGGCAAAGAGGTCATTGGCCCCCAAACTCCCGGCATTACCTTTTAAACTATGCAGCAGAATTTGTGCTGGTTTTAATTCACCCTTATCAATATGTTGTTTAATTTTTTCTAAGGTATCGAGGTTATCGTTACGAAAACGCATCAAAAGTTTTAAATATAGCGTCCGATTATTGCGGAGTTTATTTAATCCCACTCCTAAATCGATACCTGGCACACTTGGCGGTATATCGCTTTTACTTTCTTTAGCAGAATTTTTTCTATTAACTTTTCGAAATGAAATAGTTCGCAACCACTTGCTAAGTACTTTATAAAACTCATCCGGCTCAACCGGTTTGGAGATAAAATCATTCATTCCCGCCGCTAAACAGCGTTCTTTATCACCGGCCATCGCATAAGCCGTCATCGCCAAAATAGGGAGCTTTTCATTGCTATATTGACGACGAATGGCTTTTGTAGCTCGGTATCCATCCATTTCCGGCATCTGTACATCCATTAAAATCAGATCAAAATGTTTTTGTTCCAATAATCGTAGGGCTTCGAAACCATTATTGGCGATGCTTACCACCAATCCAATTCCTTCCAATAGTTCTTGTGCAACTTCCTGGTTAACCAAATTGTCTTCTACCAACATAACCTGAACAAGCTGGGCTTGGACAACCGACTGAGCCAACAATTGTTCATCATTTAGCGGTTGGATATCCTTGATATGTTCCACTTGCCTTTCAAATAATATGGTAAAAGTAAATTTACTACCGATACCCGGAGAGCTATATACTTTTATCTCCCCGCCCATCATCCTTATTAAGGATTTACAGATCGACAGACCTAAACCGGTCCCTCCATATTTCCGTGTGGTTGAAGAGTCGGCCTGGGTAAAAGAACTAAACAGTTGGGATTGTTTCTCCGGATCGATACCGATACCGTTATCAATCACCGAAAATTCTACCGAAACGGCTTGTTGAAACTCCTCTACCAGATTAACTTCTACCTGAACCCCGCCTCGTTCGGTAAATTTAATGGCATTATTGACTAAATTGACTAATACCTGCTCCAGATGTAAGGGATCTCCCAACAAACCGGAGGGAATTGATTTGTCGATTACACAACCAAGTCGTATCCCTTTCTCTTCCGCTTTGTTGTAATATATCGCTAAAATATTTTCACGTATTTGCCATAGTGAAAATGGAATCTTTTCCAGTTTGAGTTTCCCAGATTCAATCTTGGAAATGTCCAGTACATCATTTAATATCGCCAACAAGGTGCGCGATGCCGATTGAATTTTCTCCAGGTATTCTCGCTGTTGAGTCGTCATTTCGGTTTTCAAGGCCAAATAAGTCAAACCGATAATGGGATTCAATGGAGTCCGTATTTCATGACTCATATTGGCTAAAAATTCACTTTTTGCCCGATTAGCCGATTCAGCAGCATTGCGGGCCAATTGTAACTCCTGGTTTAGAGTGGTTAATTTACGATTCCAATACAACACCCCTAAAAATATCACCAAAATGATCGAGAGAATTTTCCATAGCAGGGTATAGTCGAATCCTTTTTCGACTTTAATTGAAAACCACTTATCAAATATGGCCTTTTTCTCTTGATCGTTAAAAGAAGCAATCCCCTTATCTAATATGGAAAGCAATTCCGGCGGAGAATGTTTAGCCGTTGCAATCGATAATTTCAGTGGAATATCCAGTGCTCCACCGATTTTCATGTCCAAGATATTGTTTTGTTGCATAGCGTAGCCAAGAGTACCGATAGTATCGACAAAACCAAACAGTTTCCCATCCTGAACCATTCCTAATCCTTGTAAAATATCGTCCAGTTCTTTTACCAGAATTTTCGGATATTGTTTTTTAATCAATTCAGCATGCGCGTATCCTTTTACAACTCCAAGGCTACGCCCTTCCAATTCCTCAGGATTACTGACAAACAATTGCTCATTACGCATGGCAATAACCAAATTGGTAGAAAAATATTCGTTACTAAAATCAAAGTAACGGGACCGGATAGGGGTATTGGCTGCTGCCGGCAAAATATCACAAAGTCCTTGTCGGACATTGGATAAAGATTGAGCCCAAGAAGTGGTTTGGTAAAGTTGCATTTTCAAATCCAAACGCTCACCCAGACGGTTGATAAAATCGGCAATCAAACCTTTATATTCACCCTCATCAGTGATCTGTTCATAGGGCATCCAATCCGGGTCAACACAATAACTAAGCTCTCGTTTTTCTCTGATAAATTCAATTTCCGCTCGACTTAAGCGAATACTTTGCTGCTGCGGTAAGTTGATAACCGGCTCCCCGCTTTCAGCAATCCAGCGACGCTTTAAGGTTAATAACTCTTCCTCACTAATACTATGCATAGTCTTATTAAGAATATCCCGTAATATTGGCCAATCTTTTCTCACTCCCATACTGAGTTGAAAAAACGGACTTTCATTACCCATGGCCGATACCACGATAACCCTTAAATTGCTTAAAAAGTGTTCGCCGATAAGATAATTGATCACTCCCAGGCTACTGACAAAGACATCTGCCTGTTGGGCGACTACTGACTGCATTGCTTCCAGTGGCGAATCAACTTCAATAATTTCCGCCGGTGGATATTTTGTTTGTAGATAATCTTTCGAAGCATATCCTCTAACCACCACCAATCGTTTGCCCTGAATATCTTCTAATTTTTTTATTGCTCGCTGCTTACGTGAAACAGCCATAGCCATGGTCAATTCCAAAAACGGTTCAGTAAATGTCAAATATTTCCTTCGAGATTCAGTAGCTATTACAGGATGTAAAATATCCAACTGCTTGGTTTTCGCCATATCCAATAATTGTTGCCAGCTCTTACCGGTCACATATTCAAAAGTAATCCCCAAGCGCTGCTCTATCAGTTTTAAATAATCTATATCATAGCCTTTGGGTGTGCCCTGCTTTTGAAAGTCAAAGGGTGGCCAATCCATTTCGCTGGATACTCTTAAGATTGGATGAGAAGCTAGCCATTGTTTTTCCTTGTCCGTAAACCAAAGGTTGGATTTATCGTGACTGAAAATAATGCCGTCCAGATTGTATCCCGGTCTGATTAGCCCCAACTGAACCATAATATTGGCGGTCCGTGCAATCTGTTCCATCTGTATAAAACCAACCGGAAATACCTCAGGCATAATTAAAGGGATGGTTTCTTTGGCTTCAAAATGTAGCTGTTCACGACTTTTCAACGTGGGATATTTATTTAAAATCAGTTCAATTATCTCATCCGGATGTTTTAGAGCATATTGCCAACCTTTTATACTGGCATTAATAAAGTTTTGAGTTCGTTGCGGATGACTAAGGGTTTCTTGTTCAGAACTAAATAGATAAACATCACTTAACCCGCCTATATATTCGGTGGGATCAAGAATATTATAGGCAATGCCCTGTTTTTCGAGTTCGAAGAGCTGATTGGTCAGAAATACCGATAAAACATCTACTTTGCCCGATACAAAATCAGCAATAGAGCCATTGTCTCCGTCACTACTGGCATAATTAAACGGTACATGAGTATAATCCAGGTCATCGATACCAGCTTGTCTGAACATTGCCATCAAGCGCAAATCCATGTCCGGATCACGTGGGATCATTATCCTTTTTCCCCTGAGATCAGCTGGTTCCTTAATAGTGGGCTTGGTTACCAACACCAAAGGCGAGTGTTTGAAAATATTGGCCAATAAAATCACCGGTTTTCCCGATAATCGTTCGGCGATTATTCCTGGGTAATAGGTAGCATAGTTGACCTTTCCGCTCACCACCTCATCGACCACATCCAGTCCCGGATAATATTCCCGAATATCGACATCGAGACCAACATCCCTATAATATCCCTGTTCTTTAGCGGCATAAAAGCCGGCAAATTCAAACTGATGTTTCCACTGTAGGCGTAAACTGACACTTTCCAACTCTTGGGCGAACAAAGGCATCATTATCAACAGCCCACACCACAATAGTATGAATATTTTAATCAATGGCTTAGGCAAAAAACTAGGCACTATTGTCCGTCCACCCTATTTTCCATATGGTTCAATTTATGGTTGATCTGTTTCAAGGTGATTTCAGCTTCTTCAAACTGAAAGGTATAAACATTTTCCATTAAAACTTTTAATAACTCGGTAAAATTCCCCTGTGCTGCCAACTTAATTTTCGGTAATAGTTCCACCGCTTGCGGATTCGCTTCCTGAAGGTATTGTGATAACTCTCGCAATAGCGGTTTTATAATTCTATAGTCAATACTTCCAACGGCTTCACTTGCTACTACCGGAGGATTCTTCAGCCCGGCTAATCCATCCATCACTTGCTTGAAGCTGTACTCAAATTCATCCAGGTCATAGCTTTGTTGTTGCTTTATTTGTTGTTCTAAATCTGAACTGGTTTGATAAAGTCGATTTGCGCCGATATTACCTGAGGCTCCCTTGAAGCGATGCAATATTCGGCAAGCTGAATCAAACTGTCTTGTATTTGTGTATTTTTTCAACTCTATCAAGGAATTTTTAAAATCCTGAAAAAATTCCATTAATAGTTTGTGATAGAGAGCTTGGTTATTTATCACTTTTCTCAAACCAATCTGCGCTTCAATCCCAGCTAAATTATCGAAGTCACTATCCACTGGGGTAAAATTCGAAACCGGTTCAAGAAGTTCATCCTTATCATCGATTATCAAATCGAGCCATTTCTCTAAAGTTTGATAAAAATGATCCGGTTCAAATGGCTTGCTAATGTGATCATTCATCCCAGCTGCCAAGCAACGGGTGCGATCTTCACGCATGGCATAGGCCGTCATGGCAATAATCGGTAGGTCTTTAAACTGCTCTAATTGACGAATTCGTTCTGTTACTTCATAGCCATCCATATGCGGCATTTGAATATCCATCAGCACCAAATCAAAAGGTTCTGCGTAAAGCATTTCCAAAGCCTGTTCACCATTATCAGCGATGCTAATTCTGACCTTAAGCGCCTGTAGCATCTCTGCTACTACTTGTTGATTTATTAAGTTATCTTCAACAATTAGAATATGTTTTTCTAAATCATTTAACGACGCTCCGCTACTATCATTAGTCAGTTTCTGGTCAACTGTAAAATCATTTTGTAATGGAGTTCCATATTTATCTCCTTCTAACTCATCGATTGAATCTGTGTATTTTCTGTGATTAAACAAAGATTTTTCAAACCAATACCAGACAATAACATAAGAAATTAATAACAATATAGTCAGTAATCGGAGGCTATTGGCCTCTGTAATGAAGCGTAATAAAGGAACCATTAAAATAGATAGCGTAACAACGGAGAATTGCATCCGAGAAAAACGGAGGTGAATCAACATAGCAACCAATAACAAAAAGAACAACTGAACTATCTGAATAGCAAGAATTTCAGACCAAAAAAAAATGGGCAATAAAGCCCATATTATTAATTGTAAGATGACTAATAATAATTCCGGATGGCTCTGCCAAAGGCGCTGTTTATCCAAGAGAAAATTTAAAAGTTGTAAGGAAATAATGCTTAACAACCAGAGGCTCAAGACTATTTCGCTATGTTGCTCCCATAGCAAAATCACCAAACCGACCGCCAGCAAACTAAGTGTTATATAAGAAGGTACTCGCAAATTATATGAAAGCCCTGTAGGAATTGAGCTGATGGGAATCTTATGTTGTTGTTTATTATTTGCCATTGGCACGATAAAAATCTTTTTTCCTTAATTTTACGACAGCTTTTATAAAAATTCACTGTTTAAAAGGACTGTAAAATCGGGACTGGATAAAATTAGTATTATACTTTGATCGACGAGAACTAATTATGGCTTTATTTTTAATAGAGTGTGATTAGGGTTGATTGCCCCGAGTATTGACGGCTGGAAACATGGCTAACCTAACCCGAATGCAAGCAGGTTTACCACTTACTTCGAGCTGAGGTTAGTTTCAATTACCCCCCCCACGCGTGTTCTATGCTTATAGGATGTATTACTCCATGTTTAATTACTTAAAAGCAAACAATAGGCCACAAGACCTTGAAATATTCTTAATACTTTAAAAACAAAAACTTATAATCAACCTCTAGAGAGAAAACAATAAAAAGAAACACTTCAGGGGTGAACCAAAACGACCAGACTTGGGAATATTCTAGTTACTGATAATACTAATATGTTTTGATTCAATTAGTTATTGATACTTATAAATTGCTCGTTTTTGGCGATTTGGGCGATTTGGTGTACCCCTAAAACAGTAAATTATTACGATTTCTGATCAGATTTATATAAATCGACCAAACGACTATTCAGCCGCCGGTTCAGGGCGCGACGGGAAATTCCTAAAAGTGTAGCCGCAATCCCCTGATTTCCATTTGACTGACGCAACGCTTCCTTGGTTAAAATATTTTCCACTTCATTCAAAGTAGGGAATCTCTCCTTGAAGCGTATCACGTATCCAGAGTCATCAGGCTCGTTAGCCAGATAAGACTCCTGACGGTTATTTACGGTACGTTCCTCTATAGTTTTCTTGACACTTTGCATGGATAATGTTGAACCTTTTCCATGCTGTGCCATGGCATTAAAGATCATCGCGCGCAATTCTCTTATATTGCCCGGAAAATGATATAACTGTAATAATTGAATCAATTCTTTGGGAATCTTGGGTGGATTACGGTTAACCGAATGGGCCACTTCAGTAAGAAAATGTTCTACTAATAATGGTAAGTCTTCCAATCGCTCTCGCAAAGCTGGGACGGTAACATGATGAACAGCAAGGCGAAAAAATAGATCTTCGCGAAACTGTTGACGGGTCATTAATGTCAATAAATCCCGATTGGTCGCTGCAATAATTCGTACATCCATGCTTTGCGGTAAATCCGATCCCAAAGGATAATAAATTCCTTCTTGCAATACGCGTAATAACTTCACCTGAGATGCCAGAGCCAAGTCGCCAATCTCGTCCAAAAACAAAGTTCCACCATTAGCCTGTGAAATCAACCCCTTACGGTCTTTATCTGCCCCGGTATATGCCCCCCGTTTATGACCAAATAGGGTGTCGCTAAAAGCCATATCATCCAAACCGGCCAGGTTGACGCTGATCATTTCTTTAGTACAATCGCTTAATTTGTGGACTGCCTGGGCGATCAGTTCCTTTCCTACTCCGGTTTCACCACTAATAAGAACCGGTTCCATTGTAGTTGCCGCCATTTCAATGTAACGGAAAATGGAATACATGCTGCTGCTATTCGTGACAACATGCTCGAAGGCCTGCGGTTGTTTAAGTTCCTCGCTCCGAAGGGTATGACTTAAGACATCAACCTCCTGCAGTAGAGAATTAGCCTGCAATCGGGCTTCGGCAGCTTCACGAATACTCTGCTGCAGAAATAATTGTGTTTTTACCCGGGCACTCACTATAGCGACGGAAAAGGGCTTAGTGATATAGTCGACAGCACCAAGCTCCAAACCGTGAATCTCATCTTCTTCCGAGGCCATCGCGGTTAAAAATATAACTGGGATTTCACAACAGATAGGATCTTTTTTTAAAGCTGAAAGGACTTCAAAACCATCCATTTCCGGCATTTGAATATCGAGCAGGATAAGCTCGGGACGAGGACTATTGCGTGCTCTCTGAATAGCCGTTTTTCCATCCATGGCCACCTTAATATGATAATCATTTTTAAGGATTTCATTGAGAATACTGATACTATTTCGATCATCATCGATAATCAATATTCTTGCCTTGTCTGCCGCCATAGTTTAACTCTCGCCCATTACATTCCTTTTGCTTGCAAAGGTAGACTAATAATAAACTTTGAACCTTGGTTTGGTTCTGAGGTTAATGAGATTTGACCACTATGCAGATTAACAATAGTCTGAGCCAAATATAATCCCAAACCAGTATGTCCGGGTTGCTTAGCACTAAAAAACGGTTCGAAAATCCGTTGTTGTATTGCGGCATCAATTCCCTGACCGGAATCAGAGATGATGATTTTGACTACTTCTTCATCCGTTTCAGTACTAATTTTCAAAACACCGTTGCCGTTTAAAGATTCCAAAGCATTAATCATGATATGACCAATGGCTTCTGCAAACTGTTCCGGTAAAACGCTTAGCATAGGTGTTTCAGCAAAGTTAGAGCGAATATCAACACCGTGTTTTAAATTCGCCGGAATATCATCCAATGCCCCCAGAACTAGGTGTTTAAGATTATAAGGGTGTAAATGACTACTCTCCAACCTGGCAAAACGGTAAAGAATCGCCACAATATCGCTGATTCTTGCGACATCGTCATCGGCAGCAAATAACATCTCAGGGAGTTTTTTCTGTAATTGGGCAAAATCAACTTCTCTAGTAAGCCATTCCAATAATTGAATCTGTTCCTCTGCATTGCCATGAGATATTTTTTCCAAAGCATTCAACAATTCCCACAATGGTTCCAAACGGTTATGAATCTGGCCAATATTTCCTTTAATAAAACCTAAGGGATTATTAATCTCATGTGCCACCATAACGGCTAGGCGACCGATGGCAGACAACTTTTCTGCTTGAAATAATTTTTCCCGAGTCTGAGCCAATTCGTCGGTCCTTTCTTCCAAGCATTTAGCCAACTCTTTGCTGTGTAGCTCATTGTCCCGATTTAAAACGATATTTTCGTATGCGGTTTCATAATTGTGCCGAAAAACATCCAACATATGTTCAAAAGATTGGTTAAGCGGCTTAACCTCGGCAAAATATAAAATCAACGATTGCTCAGATTGGCTACTACTGGCAATCACTAGATGTCCATCACGATAAAGACAACTGTGTTTATTGTGTGCCTCAATCAAGAGGCTACTGACATTGGGAGAAAGGTGTTGGAACAACTCTTCATCGGGAACATAATCAATACTATCAGAACCACAGACATAGCTGAGCCGACCATTTTTAAAATTAGCAGCAAAATAATACTGATCCCGGCCATCCGGAGATATAAAGGGTATCAAATTAACAAAATGACCTAATAGACATTGAATAAACTCAGAAATACTGCCTTGGGTAAAAATGTCGGAGGTAGCCTGGACAATTTTTTCAAGGTTTTTATTGTTGTCTTCGACACTCCTTAAGTCACGGTAGGAGCGCAGCGAGGTCAATATCATTGAGAACAATGCCTGAGCAGTTAGTTCAGACTTGGTTTTATAACCATCTATTTCATAATTTAAGATAACTTCACGTTCCGGTACATCACCCGGTTGTCCGGTTCGCAATACGATGCGGGTCAGAAAATTATTAAGCTCATGACGAATATAATTTGCAACTTCAAAACCGGCCTTATTGGTCTCCATCACCACATCAAGCAGCACTAGAGCAATATCCTCATGTTCCCGAAATTTTTGTTTGGCTTCCTCGCCGCTGTAGGCGGAAATAAATTCCAGTGGCTTGTCATCCAAAACAACCCAATTTAAGGCTAAACGAGTCACTTGATGAATGCTTTCATCATCATCAACAATAAGAATTTTCCAGGATTCCGAGCTCTCTTCTCGAGACTGTTGTTGATTGTCATCGTCATCATTGTGATAAAAGCTTATTAGATCATTCATGATTTCATTCTTGCTTTACAGCTGATACCGAATTATGCCGCAGCTTAAATCGATTATCATATTTTAACTATAAGCGAAATTTTTGATTTTTATAGTAAACAAACAGTGTGACTGATGTTCTTTTTTGTTTTAGTTTAAAATGCCCAATTAAAAGCCACTTTTATAGCATTTGTCAATTTATTCATCGCTTCATTATCACCAGGAAGACCAATTCGCAGCCCCGTTTCATCGTCCAATAACCGTACTAACACTCCGTTCAGAGCCAATATTCGGTGCTTTTCCAGCGCATTATCGCAATAAACACTTTGAAATAAACTACAACCCGATATGGAGTCGTTTTTTCCACATGAATCGAATAATATTTCTTTTAAACGTTGAGACTGACTCAGCAAAAATTGTCTATTTTGTTCAATCCAGGTCCGATCAGTCAGAATACGTCGGCTAATCCAGCGCGCCGGATGACTCACAGCCCAAGGCATCATTTCCTGATCAATAAGATTAAGGAGCTTTGGCGGAGCAAAAATAAAGCCGCAACGGATCCCGGCTAAACCAAAAAACTTACCTATAGAACGCAACACGATAAGATTTCCAGTTTTTATGCTAGGAATGATACTGTTCTGCGGAGTACAGTCCATATACGCCTCATCCACTATTAAATAGCCTGGAGAACGAATTGTCCGTTGCCGGAAATAATCTTGATATTGATGGAGTTGCTGTCGAGAAAAAAGATAGCCGCTAGGATTATTAGGATTAACAATGACCAGACAGTCCAAATGTGGAAGTTTTTTCTCAATATCTTGTGGCGATAGAAAGGCGATATTATGACCCTGTCGTTGCCAAGCAAAAGCGTGTTCTGCATATGTGGGAGCAACAATCCCGATGTTTAATTTATCACCAAGAAGTTTTGGCAACATCTCTATACTTTGCTGACTGCCCGCAGTCACTCGTAAAAAGCCACTACCATAATAGGTTGCTGCTATCTTCGCCAAATCATCATCATCGGGCAAACACCGCCATACTTTATCGGGAAGAGCTGGAACCGGATAATTTTGGGGGTTGATACCGGTGGATAAATCGAGAAGGTTTTCCGGGTCAAGATTAAATAATTTTATCGCTTCCGATACTCGCCCACCGTGTTTAGGTCTTAACAAAATAATGCGTATATTAGTTATTTTTAATGGCAAATATCATAGCAGAATTAAGTCGATTTTTTAACAACATCAGACAATGGGCAAATAGATTATTGCTAGTACTCCCAACCACAATCCAATAACCCGTTTTAATAAATCCAAAGCCGCATCGATATGGCTAGGTTGCGGGATTTCGCCCCTACCTAGTATGGGTCGTTGCTTAAAATGACCATGATAAAAATCTCCACCACCAATTTTTAAGTCCAACGCCCCGCTTCCGGCTGCCATGACCGCACCGGGATTGATACCATGCCATTGTTGAGCCTGGTTTTTCCAACAAAATATCGCTTCCTGCCAATGCCCCATTAGCGCGTATGAGAGTGCCGTTAAACGTGCCGGTATATAATTTAAAATATCATCGATCCTGGCTGCAGCAAAGCCAAATGATTTAAATCGCTCTGTTTTGTAGCCCCACATAGCATCCAAAGTATTAATGGCTCGATAAACGATTACTCCTGGTATCCCGGCCAATAAATACCAAAAAATTGGTGCATAAACGGCATCGCTACCATTTTCTAAAATGGATTCGATCGTAGCTCGGCTAATATCTGATGTTTCCATTGATTCCGTATCACGGCTAACGATCAATGAAACTCTCTGTTTTGCACTAGGAAGATCATTCTGCTGCAAGGCTTGATAAATATCCTTAGCATGTTGATTCAAGCTCCGCATACCGATAGCGAAATATAAAATCACCGCCTCAAAGATAAATACTACTATCGATGTTTGAACCTCTTTCAGCAATTGTGCCAACAAAAAAAACGGTAAAACGACTAGAACTGTGGCAAGAATTCCCAATAAGAGTTTTTTTTGTTCTGAATCTGCACTACTATTCAGTCTGGCTTCGATCTGCCCGGCATAATGACCAAAGCCAATTAAAGGGTGAAAACGTTTCGGCTCCCCTAAAAAGTGATCTAACAATAAAGCCATACCGACGACCCAAAAAGAAGACATGAGTTGAAAACTCCAAAGCGAAATAAGTTAGAAAGAAATAATTAAATCCAACATACTAATATGAAAAAAGATACAGCTTGTTTAATGATCCAGGGTGCCACATCAGATGCTGGAAAAAGTGCCATCGTAACCGGATTATGTCGTCTCTTTCAACGTCAAGGTATTAAAGTTGCCCCATTTAAGCCGCAGAACATGGCATTAAACAGTGCCGTTACTACCGACGGCGGTGAAATCGGACGCGCCCAGGCACTACAAGCTCAGGCTTGTGGCTTAAAACCACATACCGATATGAATCCCATATTACTAAAGCCAAACACCGATATTGGAGCCCAAGTAATCATTCAAGGTAAGGCACGAACCAATATGGATGCGTATAGTTATCATGACTATAAAAAAACCGCCATGCAATGGGTCTTACAATCTTATTATCGGCTTGCAGAGCAATATGATCTGATTATTGTTGAAGGTGCCGGTAGCCCGGCCGAGATCAATCTCAGAGAACACGATATTGCCAATATGGGATTTGCCGAAGCGGTGAATTGTCCTGTCATTATTATTGCCGATATTGATCGCGGAGGTGTATTTGCACACCTATACGGGACCCTGGCATTGCTATCCGATACCGAACAGCAAAGAGTAAAAGGTTTTATTATTAATAAGTTTCGCGGGGATATAGAGTTACTTTTGCCAGGCAACCATTGGTTAGAAGAGAAAACACAAAAACCGGTATTGGCCACACTGCCTTATCTGCACCATTTACATCTGGAAGCAGAAGACGCCATAGCCCTTAAAGAACCAAAACACCTCAATACATCAGATACTGATTGTCAGGATAAGATTATCATAGTGGTTCCAATTTTATCACGTATCTCCAATCATACCGACTTTGACCCGCTGCATATGCATCCCCAAGTGGAGCTAATGTTTACTCCGTTAGGTCAATCCATACCGCCCGCAGATTTGATTATCCTACCGGGTAGTAAAAGCGTTCGTGACGATCTACAATTGCTACAACAAAATGGCTGGGCCGAACATATTACAAAACATCTGCGCTATGGCGGTAAATTATTAGGGATCTGTGGCGGTTACCAAATGCTCGGTAAAACCATTTCCGATCCGGACGGCATTGAGGGACCGCCAGGCAATCAGAAAGGTTTGGGGTATTTAAATTGCCAAACCGTTCTAAAAAAAGAAAAACGATTAATGAATATCGGTGGTAAATTTCAAAACAGCGGAATCCACCTGAACGGCTATGAGATCCACGTCGGTGAGACCACCAAATCGGAGCAGCCGAACTCTGATAAAGACTTAATCGAACTTGACGATGGCCGTACAGACGGTCTTATTTCGGCGGATAGCCAAATTATGGGCTGTTATTTACATGGTATTTTTGATCATCCCGACGCTTGCCAATACCTACTGCGATGGGCCGGCTTAAACGAAGTTCAAACCACCGATCACAACCAATACCGTGAAGAGGCTATTGATTTAATAGCCGATACTTTGGAAAAAAACATATCCTTAGAAAAAATATTGGAAATTTCTGGACTATCAAAATGTAGCTGATAAACTTAATATTACATTCTCTTTAATAATGTAACATTATGAAAATAATAAATAATTATTATAAAAATAACAAAAAAGCCATAGCCGTTTTTTTAACTATTTTTTTCCTCACCACGTTTTCATGGGCAAAGGCCGAAAAGGTACAGCTAGACTTAGGAAACAAATTAATCGGCCATGCCGATTTTACTCAGGGGGATGAAGAAGGTACGGCCATTATTCTTATTCATGGATTTTTACAAACCAATAATTTTTATACCGTACGCCGCCTGGCCGATGCCCTAATCGAATCAGGGCATACGGTTTTAACGCCCAACCTTTCTTTAGGTATTAGCCATAGAAAAAAAAGTATGGCTTGTGAAGCGATTCATACTCATACCATAGAAGAAGACGCTAAAGAAATTGAACTATGGGTCAACTGGCTACAACAAAAAACCAAAAAAGAAATCCGTTTAATAGCCCACAGCGCCGGAAGTTTATCGGCCCTGGCGTATTTTGACCGCATCGAAAAAACGCCTGTTCAACAAACCATTTTAATCAGTTTATATACCTTTGGCCCTGGTCCCGCCGCCTATGAAACGGAACAGGATTATCAAAAAGCCTCGCAAGCTATACAAAACAATGATCAACAACTACATGAATTTGGTTTATCATTTTGTAAAAAGTATGTTAGTAACGCCCAAAACTATCTTTCCTATTACAATTGGTCAAACAAAAGAGTCGATCAAGTACTAGCCAAACCCGTGCTAAAGAATATTTCCACAGCGGTTATTATCGGTAGTGACGATAAAAAAATAAACTGGGATTGGATCAACCATTTAAAACAACAAAAAATTCAATACATTGAAGTCGAAGGCGCCAACCACTTTTTTGATAAGCAACACGAATTTGACCTATTAGACTCTATCGAAAGCCTATTACCCTGAGTACAGCAATGAATAAACATATCTTCTCGATAAAAACCTATGCTCTATTTTTTATGGTTTTTATTATTCTGCTATTTGCTGTTCATGGTGCAGTTAGTTATTTGGACCTTCAACATTTAAAAGAGGACTTTTCCAAAAGTCATCGGGAAGCAGCAATTAATGAAATTCGCTTAACGTTGAACAATCTGGAACAAAAAATAAAACAACAAACACAATCTTATTCCGGTTGGGATGAAATTACTCAACAACTCAATAACCCGGCCTATTATGCCTATTGGCACAATCATAGAGCCATGACCGCCGGAAATTTACCTGAATATTTTATCGATATCGCCCTCTACAATCAAAACGGTAAAGTACTTGCGGTTTTAGATACATCCCTAATGGATAAACAAATCACACCGCAGTCGGATGGCAGCTTTTATGAAATAAATCAGCAGCGAATAGAATTTATTACGATTCAAGCCATTAAAGATTTCAACAACCCGGAGCAAGCAATCGGCTATCTTGCCACACGTAGTGAAATTTTTCCTACTTTGTTTAAACAAAGTAGTTTTGATTATTTAGATGCTCACTCCATCGAAGTCATCTCACCCAATAAGCAATTTAATTCTACCGAAAAGCTGCTTGATATCATCAAATTCAATATTCGCAAAAATGACTATGGTGATAAATTAGTCGATGCCATGAACAATGCCATATTTCGCATGTCATTGGTTATCGTTTTTATTTCTTTGCTACTTTATCCTCTTATCGCATTTTTGGTCGGTAAACCCCTATTGGCAATATCCAAGCACATCGATTTTTTACAAGAAAATACCGCTTCATTAATCTTACCGCCTTTTATGGGGCGATTAGGTGTTGCTGAATTAGAAAAGGTCAGAGAATCATTAAACGAATATCACGGCAATTTAATTCAAGTCCACTCCAATTTAGAAGATAAAAACCGGGAGTTAAACAATCTTGCTCACCACGATCATCTCACCGGAGCCGGAAATCGTCTTGCATTCGAGGAACAGTGGACGAAGGTTAAAGATATTTTTGCTAATAGTCGCTGTCAGCTATGCTTAATTATATATGATGTGAACCATTTCAAACCTTTCAACGATACCTATGGGCACCAAATCGGTGATGAAGTATTAAAAATAGTCACGCAGGCTATTCGAAAAAGCTTACGTAAAGGTGAAATAGTCTATCGCCTTGGTGGAGATGAGTTCGCTACCATTCATTTAAATACCGATCAACAATCCTGTCTAAAAATTGCCGAACGCTGTCAGCAAGCGATTACAGAAAGCCCCTTGAGTCAATTTGGAATAGACGAACCTATCCGCATTAGCATGGGAATCGCTTCTGTGGATGCCCCCAATAATAACGATCTATCTGATATGTTGTGGCAAGCCGATATCGCCATGTACTCAGCCAAACAACCCGGACAATCCTATATCGCCGTATATAACGAAGAAATGTCCAAGTCATCACGAGGACTGTTTTCCAGCTGGATTAATAATGCCGTTTACGAAGCTTTGGACAATGGTGTTGGGATTACCATGCATTATCAACCCATCGTAAACTTGGAGAAAGATCACATTGAATACTATGAAGCTCTGGTAAGAATTTTACGTGACGGCGAATTGATTTCACCTTTATATATTTTCCAGCTTGTCGAATCAAGACGTCTGGAAGTGGATATGGATTTAGCCATATTTAAACAAATCAAAAAAGATTTGCTAAAACATAAAATTCCTGATGGCAGTGGTGTTTCCATCAATGTTTCCGGACCGGGTATTATCAATACGATGGTAATCGATGAGTTAGCTTCCTTTGTTCCTTTCCTACAATCCCATAAAATAGTTTTAGAAATTACCGAAACTTCTTTAATTACCCAAATTGAAAAAGCCTCCGAACATATAAAAAAGCTTCAAGCAATGGGCTTCATAATTGCTCTGGATGACTTCGGTAGCGGTTATTCATCACTCAGTTATCTGGCTACAATGCCGGTTGATATCGTCAAATTCGATATCAGCCTGATACGCTGTTTGAATACACAAAAACAGCAAAACTTAATTAAACACCTCGCCACCATGATACGAGAAACCGGGCACCTACTGTTAGCCGAAGGCATTGAAAACCCCGACCTGGATGCCAAAATTAGAAGCCTTAAATTTAACTATGGGCAGGGTTATTTTTACGGTAAGCCAGAGCAACAATTACAGGCAAAATTACCAGCAGCCTGAAGTTATCAAAAGTATTTTGGCAAATTATATATTTGATATTTCCTATATAACCCTACAGGCTTATATTCACCACCGCATAATTTGTTATAATCCGCTGCTAATTTGAAAACAATGAAATATCGATATAGGAAAAAATTATGCGTCCCAGTGGTCGTGCTGCCAATCAACAACGTGAAGTTAAAATCACCCGCCAATATACCAAACATGCCGAAGGTTCGGTATTAATCGAAACCGGCGATACCAAAGTTATCTGTACCGCCAGTGTCGATAATCGTGTACCAGGCTTTTTACGCGGTCAAAATCAAGGTTGGGTTACTGCCGAATATGGAATGTTACCTCGTTCCACCGGAGGACGTATGGCACGCGAAGCGGCACGTGGGAAACAAAGTGGTCGAACGATGGAAATACAACGTCTGATCGGACGTTCCCTAAGAGCTGTGTTAGACCTGGAAGCACTTGGTGAAAACACCATAACCATCGATTGCGACGTCATTCAAGCCGACGGCGGAACCCGCACCGCCTCAATTACAGGTGCCTATGTAGCACTAGTTGATGCCGTCAACCACCTATTAAAGAATAAACAAATAAAAAAAAATCCTCTTCATGGTCAAGTCGCTTCAATTTCTGTCGGTATCTACAATGGCGAGCCTGTATTGGATTTGGATTATGCTGAAGACTCTAGTGCCGAAACCGATATGAATGTGGTCATGAATGAAGCAGGAGCTTATATTGAAGTTCAGGGTACTGCAGAAGGGCATGCTTTTCTTCCCAATGAACTTAGCGCCATGCTGGAACTGGCTCAATTAGGGGTTAAAAATTTAATTACAGCGCAGCAAGATGCTTTAAACCAAGGATAATTAGCAATGAAAGGGAAAAAAATTGTTCTGGCCAGCGGCAATAAAGGCAAAATCCGTGAATTTCAGGCCTTGTTTGATGATCTCGGCCTAAATATTGTTCCTCAAACCGAACTCGGTGTTGGTGATGTTCCTGAAACCGGCACCACCTTTGTGGAAAATGCTATTATTAAAGCGCGTCATGCGGCTCAGATTACCGGTTTACCGGCTATCGCCGATGATTCCGGTATCGAAATCGACTATTTAAACGGCGCGCCTGGAATATATTCGGCACGCTTTTCCGGTGATGAAAATGGCGTTGGCGCAACGGATGAAAAAAACAACCTGAAAGTTTTAGAGTCATTAAACGGTGTCTCCCAGGAACAACGTACAGCACGTTACCAATGCATCCTAGTCTTTATGGAACATGCCGCTGATCCCACTCCGATTATCTGCCAAGCTGCCTGGGAAGGTGTTATTATGGAAGAGGAAGTGGGCCGAAACGGCTTTGGTTACGATCCCCTGTTCTGGGTTCCCGAATTTAAAATGTCTTCAGCACAACTATCCCCAGAACAAAAAAACAAAATTAGTCATCGTGCTAAAGCTCTGGAGTTGCTGCACAGGGAAATGGAAAAGGTGTATTCCTAAATTCCGACTATTTGAATTTCAGTGAAATTCACTGTTTCTCGATTCAATGTGAAACAGTGAATTTTCTAATTATTTTAATAGTTATTTAAACATTTATTAAAAAAAACGACTTATCTTCACTTTTACGACAAATCGCTAAAATTCTGGCATTTTTCTGACTATTTCGCGACGGTTTCAAGTTTTTTGCTGGACAAATGTCGTTAACTAATGCAGAATACCCACTACTCAGACATATCGATTCACAATCGACGATTTTAGAACCTTTTCAGCTCACGTTATCATAAAATGGCACAAATTTTAGTCTTAAACGGTCCCAACCTGAATATGCTTGGCATCCGTGAGCCCGGTCACTATGGTAATGTTGGTCTGGATGCTATAAATGAAAAGCTTACAGATATCGCTTATGCTAAAGGCCATGTTTTAGACTGTTTTCAAAGTAATTCTGAGGCAGCATTAATCGAAAAGATTCACCAGTCATATCAAGTCGTCGATTTTATTATTTTCAATCCGGCAGCATTTACCCATACCAGCGTTGCATTGCGTGACGCACTCTCAGCCGTCAGTATTCCCTTTGTTGAAATACATCTATCCAACGTGCACAAACGAGAGAGCTTTCGTCATCATTCCTATTTTTCAAATATAGCAGTGGGGGTGATTAGCGGACTTGGGGCACAAGGCTACGAGCTAGCTTTACAATATGCTATAAACAGTTTTAAAAATTAAAGTTTGACATGAGGTCTAACCAATGGACATCCGTAAGATTAAAAAATTAATCGAACTTGTGGAAGAATCGGGGATTTCCGAAATTGAAATTCAAGAAGGCGAAGAATCCGTAAGAATTTCCCGCAATTTCACCACTCCAGCACAGGCGATCCCTTCACAGCCTATGCCACAAGCTCTTTTCGCTTCAGCTCCAGCAGCTGTGGCACCAGCTCCTGAAGCCGTCGCACCAGTAGAAGAAGTGATTGCCGGTCATCAGGTTACTTCTCCAATGGTAGGTACTTTCTATCGAGCATCTTCTCCCGGTGCAGCACCTTTCGTTGAGGTTGGTCAATCGGTACAAAAAGGCGATGTTTTGTGTATTATTGAAGCAATGAAGTTGCTTAACCAGATTGAAGCTGAAGTCAGTGGCACCGTTAAAGCTATCAATATTGAAAATGGAGAGCCCGTCGAATACGGACAGGTCATGCTGGTGATTGAATAGTAACTACGGGAACAAAGATGTTTGAAAAAATAGTAATTGCCAATCGCGGAGAAATTGCACTTCGAATCTTACGTGCCTGTCGAGAGATGGGAATCAAGACGGTCGCCGTGCACTCCGAAGCCGATAAAGATTTAAAACACGTGCTATTAGCCGACGAGTCAGTTTGTATCGGTCCCAGCTCATCCATGCAAAGCTACCTGAATATTCCTGCCATCATCAGTGCGGCAGAAGTGACTGATTCACAAGCTATCCACCCCGGTTACGGCTTTCTTTCCGAGAATGCCGACTTTGCTGAGCGGGTGGAACAGAGCGGTTTTACCTTTATCGGTCCTCGTCCTGACTCAATTAGGATTATGGGAGATAAAGTCGCCGCAATTGAAGCCATGATTGCTTCCGGTGTTCCAACTGTTCCCGGCTCTGACGGACCGCTCGGTGAAAATCCCGAGAAAAACCTGGAATATGGCCGTAAAATCGGTTATCCGGTTATCATTAAAGCCGCTGGTGGCGGTGGTGGCCGTGGAATGCGCGTGGTTCGTTCTGAAGCTAATTTACTCAATGCTATCTCCCTGACCAAGACCGAAGCAGCCAATGCCTTCAATAATGACGTCGTTTATATGGAGAAATACCTGGAAAACCCACGCCACATTGAAATTCAGGTACTAGCAGACGAACACGGAAATGCGATCCATCTTGGTGAGCGTGATTGTTCCATGCAGCGTCGTCACCAAAAGGTTTTAGAAGAAGCACCCGCCCCCGGTATTTCGGCACAGTTACGCCATGATATTGGTAAACGTTGTTCTGATGCCTGCATAAAATTTGGTTATCGTGGTGCAGGAACCTTTGAGTTTCTTTACGAAAACGGCGAATTCTATTTTATTGAAATGAATACCCGCCTACAGGTAGAACATCCGGTCACTGAATATATTACCGGCGTCGATCTGGTTCGTGAACAGATTAGAATCGCAGATGGTAAACCACTCAGTATTAAGCAGGAAGACATACAAATCCAAGGCCACTCCATCGAATGTCGGATTAATGCCGAAGATCCTGAAAACTTTATGCCATCACCAGGTAAGGTCACCTATTACCATACTGCCGGTGGACCAGGGGTTCGCGTGGATTCGCATCTCTATAGCGGTTATACAGTTCCACCTTATTATGACTCTATGATCGGAAAACTGATCTCCCATGGGAAAACTCGTGACATCGCCATTGCCCGTATGCAGACCGCATTACGGGAAATGATTATCGAAGGGATCAAAACCAATATACCCTTACAACAAGATATATTGGCCGATAGCGAGTTTAAAATGGGTGGAACCAATATTCACTATCTGGAAAAGAAACTGGGAATTCAGTAAGCCAATATGAATTGGCTACAACTGACCTTCCAAACCCAGAAAGAGCAAAGCGAAACCTTATCCGATCTGCTATCAGAACTAGGCTCTTCGGCAGTCACCATTCAGGATGCCGAGGATCAGCCTATTTATGAACCACCCCCAGGTGCAACACCATTATGGGAGTCACTTTTGGTAACCGGATTGTTTGCAGAGGGAACGGATCTCGATTCTATTCTTGCGACCATAAAAAACAGCCTGGGGGAAATTCCGCAACATAAAGTTGAAACCCTTCCGGATCAAGATTGGGTTCGGGCATGGATGGATGATTTTCAACCCATGCAATTTGGCCAACGTTTATGGATCTGCCCCAGCTGGCACCAAGCACCTGAACCTGAAGCAATTAATATTCTTTTAGACCCTGGCTTAGCTTTCGGCACCGGTACCCATCCTACCACCGCCTTATGTCTGGAATGGTTGGATAAGCATCAACAAGGTGGTGAACTGGTTATTGATTACGGTTGTGGTTCCGGGATCCTGGCTATTGCCGCCCTTAAACTCGGAGCCAGTTTTGTTCATGCCGTCGACCTTGACCAGCAAGCGATTCAAGCAACGTTAGACAACGCTGAGAAAAATAGTGTTGGAGAGAATTTAGCGACCTATCTTCCCGATGCTTTCTATAAGCAGCACAGTGATCTACAATGTGACCTCTTATTGGCCAATATTCTCGCCGGACCACTGGTGGAATTATCGGAACCATTAGCGGGCTTGGTTAAAAGCGGTGGAAAAATCGTATTATCCGGTATCTTGGCGGAACAAAGTGAAAAAATTACTCAAGCCTATAGTAAATGGTTTGAGCTGGAACCGATTCAGCAAAAAGATGACTGGATACGGGTAGCAGGGATAAAGCTTTAACCAACAACAGCGTTAATCATTATAATATCGATGTTTACTACCTGTCCCCATTGTCAGACAAGCTTTAAGATCACTGCTGAACAGCTACGTCTGGCCGCCGGTAAAGCGCGTTGCGGACAATGTCAAAATGTCTTTAATTCTCTTTACAGCCTTAAAGATGGTTTAAAGAATCACCCATTATCGTTACCTGATCCCACTGAACAAAATACTACTCGTGCAGATTTACTTTCTCTGAAAGGAAAAGATTACCCAAATGAAGGCACCACCCGACATACCGAAGTAGTACAAAAGCAAGAAGATGATAAAATTACCGAGGTAAATTACTATAACAATGCTCAAAACGAGCGTTCAGTCTTCAGCTGGTTATTTTTAAGCTTATTGTTATTATTAGCCTTACCTGGCCAATATCTTCATTTTAACAGCTACTACTATTCAAACGATCCCATTTTTCGCCCGGTTGTGAAAATGCTGTGTAAAATTAGCCATTGTCCCGTAACCTTACCCAGTGCTCCTAACAAAATTGCTATTACCGATGGTGCCTATGTAACTCCCAATCCACAGTTAAATAATATTATGGATATTGAACTCAGTTTCCGTAATAATGCCACTTTTAGTCAACGCTATCCGCACCTGCGAATAATCTTTACCAATACCTTCGGCCAGCTGATTGCCAAACGCATTTTTACTCCTCAGGAATACTTAATTAATCAGCCTCTTCAGATCAAGTCAATTTCAAATGGTGTTAAACCACAACAGCAAATCAATGCCCGGTTACAAATCATGGATCCTCTGCCAAATGTCAGTTTAGGTTACGAGGTTTCTTTTTTATAATGACATCCCAAAGTATAAAAATCGGATCATATCAATTACCCGGCCAAGTTTTTCTGGCACCAATGGCCGGAGTAACCGATCTCCCTTTTCGACTTTTATGTAGACGTTATGGTGCTGCTCTAGCCACTTCTGAAATGATCACTTCACAGGCTGAGTTGTGGCATACTCGAAAAACACAAAGTCGTCTGGTTAAAACCGGAGAGCCACAACCGATCAGTGTTCAAATTGCCGGTACCGAACCAGAAATCATGGCCGAAGCGGCAAAATTCAATGTTGGCCAAGGAGCCCAGATTATCGATATTAATATGGGGTGTCCGGCTAAAAAGGTCTGTAATGTTGCTGCCGGTTCTGCCTTATTAAAAGATGAACAGCGGGTTACCGAGATTGTCCGGGCCGTAGTCGATGCGGTCGACGTACCGGTCACTTTAAAAATTCGTACCGGCTGGGATAAGCAGAATAAAAATGCCGTTAATATTGCCCGTATTGCCGAGCAAGAAGGTATTGCCGCACTCACAATACATGGTCGAACCCGGGAATGTGGGTATTCAGGGCATGCCGAATATGAACTCATCAAACAGGTCAAAAGTGAGATTTCCATACCAATTATCGCAAATGGTGATATTGATAGTGTGGAAAAAGCCAAATTTGTATTACAATACACCGGTGCAGATGCAGTAATGGTTGGACGCGCTGCACAGAAAGCGCCATGGATTTTTCGAGATATTAATCACTACCTAAAAACCGGCACCAAACTACCAACGCCAGGTGTAGCTGAGATCCAAAATATTACTTTAGAGTTGTTAAAGGGAATGTATCAACTCTACGGTAATTCACATGGTGTTAAAGTTGCCAGAAAACATTTGCGGACCCTGGTTCATCCATTACCAAATGGGGAACAATTCTGGCAACAAGTCAATAAACTGACTGACAATCAAACACAATATAAAACAACAAAAAAATTTTTTGCCAGCTTAATAAATAACTATGAATGAAACAATTACTCCCGTTATTTCTGATCAAGACAATGAACGTATAAATGAATGCGTGCGTAACGTGTTAATTACCTACTTTAAAGACATGGATACTCATATTTCCGGTGATCTATATCAACTTGTTCTTTCTGAAGTCGAAAAACCACTATTTGAAACGGTCATGCAACACACCAAAAACAATCAAAGTAAAGCTGCCGCAATTCTAGGTATTAATCGTGGTACCTTAAGAAAGAAACTAAAACAATATCATATCGAATAAACTCAACTTAATTTTTGGAGACCCGCGTTGGAAAAATCCCTGTGCAAAATTAAAACCGCATTGATTAGTGTGTCCGACAAGACCAACATTGTCGACTTTGCCAAATCTCTTAACCAGATGTCGGTGCGGATACTTTCTACTGGCGGTACAGCTAAACTACTGGAAGAAAACAATATTCCCGTAACGGAAGTTTCTGATTATACCGGTTTCCCAGAAATGATGGATGGTCGAGTTAAAACCTTACATCCCAAAGTCCATGGTGGAATTTTAGGACGCCGCGGTATCGATGATGCCATTATGCAAGAACATGGTATTGACGAAATCGATATGGTCGTTGTTAACCTATATCCATTTGAAGAAACAATAAAACGCCCTGATTGTGATTTGCCCCTAGCAATTGAAAATATTGATATCGGTGGCCCGACCATGGTGCGTTCAGCGGCAAAAAATCATAACAGCGTAGCAATTGTCGTCGATCCTTCGGACTATGATGCCATTACTGCCGAAATGCAAGCTAATGACGCTAGTATGAATTATAAGCGCCGCTTCGATTTAGCCGTTAAAGCTTTTGAACATACTTCCAACTACGACGGTATGATAGCAAATTACTTGGGCACCATCGATTTAGATAAAGAGAAGAAAGAAAACTTCCCTCGTACCTATAATCTCCAATTTAACAAAACACAAGTGATGCGTTACGGTGAAAACCCGCACCAGCAAGCCGCTTTTTATGTCGAGGCAAAACCAGCTGAAGTTGGCATCGCTACCGCTACTCAAATCCAGGGTAAAGAATTATCCTATAACAATATTGCCGATACCGATGCGGCCTTAGAATGTGTCAAACAATTTACTGATGTACCAGCCTGTGTGATTGTTAAACATGCCAATCCATGTGGTGTTGCTATTGGCTCTAATCAATTGGAGGCCTACGATAAAGCTTTTGCCACCGATCCAACCTCAGCTTTTGGCGGAATTATCGCCTTTAACCAACCATTAGATGCAAGCACAGCAGCAGAAATTATTAAGCGTCAATTTGTTGAAGTGATTATTGCTCCATCAATTGCCGATGATGCCTTACCCACTTTAGCCGAAAAGAAAAATGTCCGCGTATTGGCCTGTGGAGAGTGGGGTGCTCCTGTTGCGACTATGGATTATAAACGTGTTAATGGTGGTTTACTGGTGCAACAACGTGATTTAGGAATGATTACCGAAGCTGACTTAAAAATGGTAACAGAGAAAAAACCAAGTAGTGAGCAGATGGAAGATTTGCTATTCTGTTGGAAAGTGGCTAAATTTGTTAAATCAAATGCCATTGTTTATGCCAAAGGCCTACAAACTATCGGAGTTGGTGCAGGTCAGATGAGTCGCGTCTATTCCGCTAAAATTGCCGGAATAAAAGCGGCTGATGAAAATCTACAGGTAGCCGGTTCGGTGATGGCTTCGGATGCATTCTTCCCCTTCCGGGACGGTTTGGACGCTGCTGCAGAAGCCGGAATTAGTGCCGTGATTCAGCCTGGCGGTTCAATGCGAGATCAAGAAGTGATTGATGCCGCTAATGAACATGGAATTGCGATGGTATTTACGGGAATGCGTCATTTCCGGCATTAAACTTTAATAAACTTCCCATGTTCAGCATGAGAACCTAAATATAACCATTTAATTAAAGAATAATTTTAAATAGATATGAAAGTATTAATTATCGGTAGTGGCGGTCGTGAACACGCCCTGGCATGGAAATCAGCTCAATCTGAACAAGTCCGCGAAGTTTTTGTCGCTCCGGGTAATGCCGGGACGGCAACTGAAAATAAAGTCAGCAATGTGGCCATTGATGTTAGCGATCTGGATGGTTTGGTCGGCTTTGCCCAGGAAAATGAGATTGGACTAACCATTGTTGGCCCTGAAGTACCACTGGTGTTAGGTGTGGTCGATGCTTTTCAAGCGAAAGGTTTGCGCATCTTTGGTCCTACTCAAGGAGCTGCACAACTGGAAGGCTCCAAAGCTTTTACCAAGGATTTTCTAGCACGCCATAATATTCCTACAGCAGCCTATGGAAACTTTACCGAGATTGAACCTGCCGTTGCCTATATTAAGCAGCAAGGCGCTCCTATTGTTGTAAAGGCCGATGGTTTAGCGGCCGGAAAAGGTGTGATATTGGCTCAAACAGAAGATGAAGCTATTGCAGCAGTGGAAGATATGTTGGCTGGCAATGCCTTTGGTGATGCCGGTCATCGTGTGGTGGTTGAAGAATTCTTAGTTGGCGAAGAAGCCAGTTTTATTGTCATGGCCGATGGCAAAAATATCCTATCTTTAGCCACATCTCAAGATCATAAAGCTCGTGACAATGGTGACAAAGGCCCCAATACCGGTGGTATGGGAGCCTATTCTCCAGCTCCGGTAGTAACTGACGAAATCCATCAGAAAGTTATCGAACAGGTGATCCGTCCTACCATTGACGGTATGGCAGCCGAAGGTAATTCTTATACCGGCTTTTTATATGCCGGTCTGATGATCTCTCCGGAAGGTGAATTAAAAGTATTGGAATACAATTGTCGTTTTGGAGATCCGGAAACCCAACCGATTCTATTCCGTTTAAAATCCGATCTGGTCGCTTTATGTGACGCGGCATTGGATCAAAAATTGGATCAGTGTATTGCGGGATGGGATAACCGAGTGTCCATCGGTGTCGTTATGGCTGCCGGAGGTTATCCCGGTTCTTATGAACAAGGAGACTTTATTACCGGCCTTGATTCGGTCGATAGTAGCGATACCAAAGTTTTCCATGCCGGAACAGCGGAGGTCGACGGTAATATCGTTACCAAAGGGGGACGTGTTTTATGTGTCGTAGCTCTTGCCGACAACGTCACTCAAGCCCAGAAAAAAGCGTATCAGGCTGTTGAACAAATTCAATGGGATAACGTGTATTATCGTACTGATATTGGATACCGAGCCATAGCACGCGAAGCAAATATGGTGTGAAAAATAAAAAGATCTATTTCGGCGTGCCAAAGGCACGCTCAAATTTTCTCACTCAATTCCTATACAAGACGTTTATCAGCCTGATAACCGTTTTGGTACTGCTTTCTTTGGCCATTTATTTCCTAGTCGACCTAAATGATTACAAAAGTCAGATCGAAAAACTGATCCAGGACCAAACCGGTCTAGAGCTGGAGTTAAATGGTCAACTCGAGCTTTCTCTGTTAACCGAAATCAAACTATCGGCTCAAGACGTCAATCTAGCCTATCAAAGCACTCCTATTGCCGGCTTTAAACAAATTCACCTAAACATCGAGCTATTACCGTTTACCTATCAAACGCTCTCCGTTTCCAGCGTCCATCTAGATATTAATTTTTTAAAAATTAATAAAAAATATCTTGATAAGCTTCAGTTCAGCATACCTCCGGACAGCCAAGATAAAAAGCCTGAGTCTCCTCCAAGTTCGTATAAAGACTATTTATCTCCTGCTTTTTTATCTCAATATATTCCTCGAATAAAATATATTGAAATCAATAATTTAACTTTCGAAGCAGATACGATTGAACTGCTGAAGAAGATTGAAAATTCCATTCTGACAAGCAAACAATTAAAGTTTAAAATCTCCCATTTGCCGATCTTTGAAGAGGGAGAATGGATTGTTCATAAACCAGCGGTATTTGTTAACAGTCGTTCCCAGGCCCAGCTAAGCGCCGATTCAATAGGTATCAATCAACACCAATTGAAAAAACTCAATTTACAATTGAATAATCGACTTGGCTCCTTCTCAATAAAGGAATTAGACCTTGCGTATCAATTTAAACCAACAAGTGGAATTCAACTGGATTTCGACCTAAATGGTGAATTTAGTGGCAACTTATCCAAACAGGCTGAATCATGGCCGAGCGTTAACGAGCTACAATTAAAAGATTTGGAATTAGAATCATCTCGTTTCAGGCTCCATTCCGGTTCTCAAAACCTGTTAATTACCAATAATCAGCTAGTCATAAAAGAGGCTATAGTAAAACAGCCATTTAATAAGCCACACAAATTTCCGCAAAAGTGGTTATTGGATAGCATGATTATAGGGCAAATATTTAGCAGTCAGATTGTGCTGGATAACGGGAGGCTTAACAATCTGGATTTGAAAGTGGATAATCAATATGGTCAGTTAACACTTAATCTGGCTGAGCTAATTGGCTTATATCAAGACCTCAATGCAATATTCGGCAGGCCAAGCGATATCAACTTTAATTTTAATGCTATAGTAAAAGCTAAAGTACCTCAACCAAACGCTCCATCATCCAATGCTACAACATCAAAAGCTGCGGTTAATGTTCAAGCGCTAGAACTGACCAGCCATGAACTACTGGTCAATATTTCGGATCAAGATATTTACCGTCTGCAACCCACTCAAATTAAACTGACAGATTATCCCCTATTTAATCTAAAGCAACTAAATTTATGGCCTGAAGCAATACAGAGCAGCCAACCAAAAACCTTTAGCTTAAAGAGCGAGGGATTCAGCATTAATGGCAAGGGGCCTAAAAATATTCAACTAAAACTAACCGGTCATGACAATGCCATTGATTTTCAACAGTTGGATTTCCAATTGGCCCAGTCGGACTTCCAATACACCGCTCAGATGGATTTAACGAGTAAACCATTTCAATGGCAGTTACAGGGAGGCTCTCAGACCCTAAATTTAAAGCCTTTATTTCAGGCTTTAGGTCAAAAAAGCTTTTTAGATGGTTCAACACAACTTAAAGTTGATATTAAAGGTCTAGGATTTACTAATGAAATTGACGACAGCACCGATTTAATAGGTGACATTACACTTATTGGCGAAAACATCCGTCTCAACAACCTTGACCTAGATAAGCTAATCAACCATTTTGAAGAATCCCAAGGAGTGGGTCTAATGGATATCAGTGCCTATGCATTAGCCGGCCCCGTCGGATTAGTTGTTCTTAAAGGTAATGACTATCTTAATTTAACACAAGCAGCATTAGATAGTCAGGGAAAATCAAATATCAGGGCAATCAATTTGGAGTTTAAATTTGCAAAAGGATTTTTAGATTTTAAAGATACCGCCCTAAGTACTGAAAAACATATACTAGCAGCTACCGGTTCCATCGACCTTGTTCAAGATCGATATCACGATCTACAGTTGGCCACAATTGATAATGCCGGCTGTGTCATATACAAAGAACGAGTTAGCGGCCCTTTAACCAATCCTGAAATTATCGGCGTTAATCGGGTGGTAAAAACCATTGTTAATCCGATTAAGTCAGTGTTTAAAACCACCCAAGAGGCTCTCGACATAGCCTGTGATGAACCATTTTATAAAGGAAAGCTGGCTTTTTCCACTAAGCGCAGTCCGGTGGCCGATAAAATTATATCACCATTAAATAAATTAGGAGGCTTATTACCGACCTTTTCCGAGTTGAACGAAGCAGATTCCCAATTAGAAAACGAGAAAAAATCGGTTGTTGAAAAAAAGGAACCGTAAATTGGGATTAAAAGCATGCAAAAATTTCTAGTCGCCTCTAAATATATTGATAGTGATCATCCCCAAATTATTAATTTGGCCAACGCTTTAGCATTAAATAATTCAGACGAAATTGAAATCGCTAAAGCCTGTTTTGAATGGGTGCGCGATTATATTAAACACAGCGCCGACTATCAGCTTAATCCGGTTACCAGCATTGCTTCTGAGGTGTTAAAACATGGTACCGGTTATTGTTACGCCAAAAGTCATCTATTAGCCGCATTGCTAAGAGCCAATCAGATTCCTGCCGGGCTTTGTTATCAGCGGCTTAGTGTTAACGACAACGGAGCCCCCTATTGTCTGCATGGTTTAAACGCGGTGTACCTAAAACAATATGGTTGGTATCGGATTGATGCCCGTGGTAATAAAGAGAAAGTCAATGCACAATTTGCCCCACCTAAAGAACAATTGGCTTTTCCAATTCGCGAATCATCAGAGGCCAATCTACCCGAGATATGGCCGGAACCACTACCTAATGTTATTCACGTATTAGAAAAGTCTCATAGTTATCTAGAAGTTTTAAACAACTTGCCTGATATTGAATTACTGTAGCAAAACTATATTTTATTTGCTGAATCTCGGTGGTTGTCCGAATAAACGATAGACTGAACTTCGTTTATTGATTTTTTTAAGAAAAATTTACCAACTGTAATATTAGGGCCGATGTAAAAAACGAAAAATATGCCGAAAAATCCCCAAAGACGTTTCATTTGAGCTATCTGGAGTAGAATACTTCGGATAGGGATACCAGGAATTATAAATAAACTGGTCCGGCTTAAATCCTTTATCCAGGTAATTTTTTAACCCTTGATTAATATAATACAGAGATCGTTCACCACTTTGTCTGCCGCCAATATTACTGACCAACACCAAGCCAACCGAGCTATTTAAATCCTTTCGAATAAACTCACTCAACTCCACAATTTTCTTCCAAGAGTTGCCTTTAATCCTTTTTCTGGGATAGCTCATTGGAATATCTAAATGAAAAAAGGCCGGTGTTAATTGATGGGCTTGCAATTCTCGGATAAAGTCCCGGTAGATAATTTTAACTTTTGCTATCGGTAATTTAGCTGGTAATGCATCAATAATTCCAATTTGTATGTGCGGAAATACCGTCCCGACTTGTACCATATAACTCGTCACATCTTTAAATCGCATCGTCATATTTTTGAGATCACCATAGCCTGGAATTGCTTTCTTGATTTTCGATAACACACTTTGCAACCCGATATATTGAATGTTAAAACCAAGCTTTCGTAGACGCTTAATCGTTTTTATAGAGCCGGAAAAATCAGGATTGGGATGCCGTCCATGAGCCCAGGTTGCCGCACCGTCATCCAAGGCAACAGGAATTTGATAACGATTTAAGATTTTCGCCAATTGTCGCAACGATTGCTCGTCAACTTTGCGCGCCGAGGCACGACGCAAATAATAAACGTCAATCTCTTTTAAGGCTTTTTCCCAGTCTGCCAGGCTCTCCATACGGGAATAAAAATCAACAGGAATGCCGCCCGCGACACCAACATTGGGATCGGCATACCAAAACTCTGAAGCCAATAAACAGTTGGAGGCAGTAACCAATACAACAAAAATTAAGGTTCGGAGAATTTTTTTTAACAACATTAACTACGATTCAGTTATATCAAGCAGTTGTTCTCGTTCAGTGGTAGTAATTTCAATATTATACATTTCCCGCCAAAATCTAATCAGCCTTTAACGAGAAAATTGCAGATCATAAGTATTACGCAATATAAAGGTCCCGGAACCGGTGACTATTTGCACACTACCTGGGCCGCTTAGGGTCATACTATTGCTATCGTTAACCGTCGCCACAGCTGATTCAAAAGTGGAAACCGAGGAGACCTGTAAGCCTCCGGCCTGCAGTTCACTTTGCAAGTCACTCGAATCAGGTGGATCAATAGTAACGGACTTAGCATCACTGGAACAGGTTCCGATAATGCTTGAGCCACTGGAAAATGTATAGGTGACCTTATCTCCGCTAACCGAAACCACCGTCGTGCCACTTGCCGAGGTAGTAATATTCTGAGTATCACCAGCTCCGCTAATGCTTATAGTCGCGGTTGTACTACCGGAAGTATTCCAGTTACCGCTTAGATAATCGCAGCTTTGAGTAGCTCCCGGTTCAATTTGTTTATACTGTCGGCCGATTTCGCCTAATACCCCGTAACCGGAGAAAAAGACATCGTATTGGTCCACGCTAGAATCGGGTGTAAAGCTCATTGTCGAACTATAATCACTGCCAGAAGAGTTACTGGTAACAGATATCGTAGGCCCTTCCGGATAGATGGTCCATTGTGCCGAATTGCTGTCAAAATTATTATTGGTACCGTTTTTAGCTGTTGCAGTAAACACATAGGCACTGCCAACACTGGAATCCTGAGTTAAGCTTAATTCCGGTAGAGAAAATAATCCATAACTAATATCTCCGGTAATCGTGTCTTTACCGCAAACCTTCGTTTTATCCAGTAATGAAATACTCTTAAATATCTTGGTAAGTGCGACACTCATATAACATTCCAGTCCCAGATCGACTTTAAAAGCAGTGGGTTGGATATAGTTAATACTTAATCCGGAGATTAAATTGGAGTTACTGAGAGCCTCGGCAGCCAATTCCCCATTAATAAACGGTTCGATGGATATATTTCCGGCAATGGCCTGGTAGAAGGTCGTTTTAATATTAGGAATTAAACGCACTTCACCAGTGACCTTACCATTAACACTAATATTAGCGGTTAAACTATTAGTGGTACTAATAGGATTCGCCGAAGTAGACCAGGAACCATTGCTATATTTACTACCAAAACCAAAACCAGATGAAGCTGCGGCCGTACTGGAAGCCTTAATTTCCGAACTGGCCGAAGCAGAAATTTCAACATCTAGAGTAACTGTGGTGACCTGCCAAACCGGGACACTGCCGATAAAATATTTGGCCCGGAAAGTTTTGGTCAATAATCGCTTAGCATCCGGCTTATACTCTACCGAACCGTCAAAATCATAATTGGCGGTTACCGAAATTCCTAAAGTTCCAGTGGCATCCACGGAAGCGCTATTGACTCCTCCGAAAAACGACCAGTCGATATCGGTAGCCAGGGTTGGATTAAAAGTAATATTGGCATCTACCGTCAAGCTATTGGAGGCCGCTCTTTTATTGGATGAGCCTAGCTTGATGCGATAGTTATGCCCATCCGCTCCCGGCTCAATCTGAATGGAACTCTCTGTAACGGCATGCTCCACTTGAGTAATATCCAAAAGCTCATTGTTCCAACTCATATGGCTAATCCGGCTATTATCCAAACTGCGCTTGGTATTGGTATTGCTAATATCTTGCAATAATACTTCGCTATTTAAACGACCGGTGGTGACAATTTCGTTTAAGGAGGCATCCCGAGTATTCATGGTCACAACCGTCTCTGCCTGATTGACACTATCCACCCAGCGCAAAAAGCCACCATCGAAGGTTTCACCCACCAATAGGGTATTAACATTAGGCAAACTGGATTGTGAAGTCGCGGTAAACGAGAGCTGCCCATCACTTGCGGTCGCCGTGCCTAATTGCAGGTCTGTGGCATTTTCCAGGGTTACCGAGCTATCAATCACAACAGGTGTTGTAAAAGTGGTAGCTGCAAGCGTATTGGAAGTGGTACTGGTTCCATTGCTATCCTCAGCCACTATCGTAATATAGTATTTGGTTCCGGCAGTTAAACCGGATAGTTCCGTCTGTGCCTGACCTTGGATAGTATTAAATAAAGTGCCGGAACTGGGAGTAAAACCTTCAGTCGACGATAAATGAACATGGTAGAGCATATTGGAAACACTACTATCGCTACTAAAACTGGTCCAAGCCAAAGTAATCGTACTTTCACTTCCGGCAACGGCCAGTAATAATTTGAGTTCGTCTGCCGAACCGGCAGCATTTAAATCAACAACGCCATCACCATTACCACTGTCATTACCGCCATTAGAAACGCCGGAACTCACTTCAGCATAATCATTGAGCTGCAATAAAATAGCACTACCGGAAAATACCAATGATAAGTTGGCGGAATAAACGGTGTTACTGTTTTTAACCCGAATTTCGTTCAGGTCTACTATGCTTCCATTAATACGCACCGTAGCGTTACAAGCCGAGGGTAAATCAGGGGATTCAACAGATGCGTTACTTAATTGCCAAGTGAGTTTACCGGATTGGACACCAAGATAGTTAAAGGTAACATCATAATAGGTCCCATTATATTGAGTATATGGCATTCGCAACTGTAGATTGCTTAAATCCAGCTCACTAAAGGTGGCCTGATCACAGGTTGCTGATATAGGTTCAATAATGATAACTTCCGGAATCGCTACCGTCGCTTTGCTCTGACTAAAAAACAGAAAGAATAGCAATAACGCCACAAAAAGTTTCTTCATCATCATTCGATTCCTTAGTTAGATCGTTTGTTTTAGTACAATATTTCGAACTACGACAATAAATATTTTACCAATGTTTTAAAGCCGCTTTAATTTTCACCAAATACGCTTTTGCCCGAGAGTCATTTAAACTCTCACTTTTGTACAATGAGAAGAATTGAAGTTGGCATTGCGGTGCACAAGTCATGAGTAAAGCAATTTTTAAACTGCGTTTGACCGGTCGCCATAGCAATAAATAATCTACCCACCAAGGCGAACCTAAAGTAGTTACCACCATCATTTTCTTTAGATTAGTTAAACGCGGTTTTATCGGACCGTAATCATCGGCATGATCATAGGCGATTCCCGGCGCCCAGACCCGATCAAACCAGCCCTTTAAAATGGCCGGAAAACTAAACCACCAGGTTGGGAAAAGTAACACTACGGCATCCGCCCGCAATAAACGCTCCACCTCCTCACTAACGGCGCTACTATCAAACGGTAAATTATAATAGCTTTGTCGTTCCGATATGGATAAGGCCGGCTGAAATGATTGCTCATAGAGATCTTCCACCAGTACCTCATGACCACCTTGCTTTAATTCATTGATCACTTCTTCGGTAAGACTTTTACATAGACTATTGCTAAGTGGATGGGCAGCAACGACAAGACACTTCATAGTGATAAGTTTTTAACTGAGTGAAAGTTGGCAATAGCCTGCATCATACCATAGCAATACCGTTTAAAGTATCCTCTCCGTTATGGTTAATTCCGACTAAAAACATAGGAAATAAGATAAAGTATGATTTCCCGGCCTCATAAATAAGCTTTAATTAAAACCTATTTTTTCCCAAATTAAAATCTTATCTCATTGTTATATAATGTTTATTTTTATCAAACTTTAAGTTTCAAAAGCTGCATACCTACCATTATTAAAAAACAAATAGTAAATATAGATTCAAATTATAATATGCCCTGTAAATAGCTCAAATTACCCCCTTAAGTGATAAATATCATCATTTCATTATTTAATAGTATCAATACTTACTATTGAAAAATATATTTTCACCTTTTAAAACAGCCACTTAAATATATTTCATTTTTGTTTCAGTGACTTACAACAGAATATTGCTGCGACTGCAAAAAATAACAAAAATCAACTTAGATGCAACGCAACAAAGTTGTTGACCGAGTAACTTGGGTATTATATAAATTCAATACGCCTTCAAACAACATGAGGAAAAACGATGGCCTCGAACATAGATTTATCTAAAATTTCTGATAAAGAGGATTTAACCCCGGTCCTAGGGGGATACTGGCCAGGTATACAAATTTATTACCCTCCGATTAAGTTCAACCCATTGGACGGTAGCTACGAAAGTATGGAGCAGGCACAACTGCGTTTGCAAAAACATGCCTATAAAACCAATGCACACACCTTGCTTTTTGATCTGGAAGATGGATGTCGCCAAAAAGCCATGAGTCGGGAACTACTAATACAAGAATTACCAAAGTTTCCTGAACGCAACTTTCAAATTGCCGTTCGAATTAATCCTTTTCGTACTGATGAGTACGAAGAAGATCTGAAAATGCTCAAACAGATCCATCAATATATTGATGTAATTATTCTGGCCAAAGCCGGTGAAGTATATGGGGATGCAGAAATTCGAGATCTATCGTCTTGGTTAGTTTCAATCAACAGCGACATTTCCATTCAGCCGATTATAGAACATCCCAAATCCTTGCAAATTGCCGCGAATATGATGAAATATTCTACGGTTAAACACGTGGTTTTCGGTATTCATGACTTCTCTAAAGCCATGGCGTATAAGATTACTCCCGAAAACTGGATTGATGAATTAAAGACTTTCTTTAATATTTTAACCATGGAAGCCCGGATTAACGGTACCGGCGTTATCGGTGGTGTGGAAGTATTATTAACACCACATTCCATGCCAGAACAATGCGTCGAACAAAAAGATATTCGTCGCTGGTTGGACCTACATGGTGATGATGCCTCACGTTGTGTTTACGATCATGCTAAAACGGAAAATTCCATGGGCTTGACCGGGAAACAGGTCATTCACCCCAACCACATTAATATTTGTAAAGTGGCCTTTACTCCATCTCCAAAAGAAATTGAACGCAATGTATCCATCTTAAAAGCCGCTATCGATGCCGATGCCTTGTTAGGGGGAGCCATTCGTTATGAAGGTGAAATGTTGGATCCGCCCATGTTTGGTAAAGCTTTGCAAAATATCTTAAGGGCTTATGCCTTAAGAACCTTGCCCTTAGAGCATCAGGTATTTGCTTTGGAAGTTTTAAGTAAGTTACCAGTACATACCATTCGTGAAAACTGGCCATATGGTCAAATATAAAAGGAATCAACCATGGAATTAGCAGCATACCCTGATTGGAAAATCGAAGTTCCTGAATTTTTGAATATTGGCTATTCATGCACTTCAAAACATCTTGGTACCGATAGAGAAGACTCTATTGCCATGATTATCGAAGATACCGACTTAGGTACTTCTGAAATCACCTATAAAGAACTGTCTAAACAATCGGATCAATATGCCAATTTCTTAAAGGAAATCGGCCTGGAAGTTCGGGACCGAACTTTGATCTGTTTAAAAAACTCATTGGCTTACCCCATCGCTTTTTTTGGTGGCATTAAAGCCGGGATTATTGCAGTCCCCACCTCCACCCTATTGAGCGGTTCGGAAGTGAAATATTTGGCCAACGATTCACAGGCCAAAGCGATTGTTTTATCCGCATCCAACTACAAGGATTTGTTACCTTATGTGGAAAATTTGGACAATTTACAACATATTATCGTAGCAGGGATCGATAACGTCGATGAACTGCCACAGCCGACTAGTGCCAAAGTTTATAGTTTAAACGCAATTTTGGCCAATACCGACAGCACGCCGAATCACTATAAATCCAAGTCCGGCGAACCCGCCTATTTGATTTATACTTCAGGCACTACAGGTTTTCCCAAAGGCGTTTTACATTCTCACCGCTCCTTGGTAGGTCGTGAACCGGCCAGCGAGTACTGGTTCGACTTTAAGGAAAATGATCGTATCATGCATTCCGGTAAGTTTAACTGGACCTATGTACTCGGTTCAGCCTTAATGGACCCCCTTTATCATGGTCATACAGTCGTTGCTTTTGAAGGCAAGAACGATCCCAATCTATGGATTGAGATGATCCAAAAACACCAGTGTACTATCTTTATCGGTGTTCCGACCATCTATCGCCAGATCATTCAAAAAACCGAAGCGTCGATTAAAGATGTCCCCAGTTTACGCCATTGCATGAGTGCCGGTGAGCATCTCTCCAGCGAAATGGTTATCGCCTGGCAGGAACGTTTTGATCAGGATATTTATGAAGCCATTGGAATGAGCGAGTTTTCTTACTATATATCCCATTCCAAGTATCGTCCTATTCGTCCCGGTTCGGCAGGTTTTGTCCAACCCGGTCACCAGGTCAAAATTCTTAACCCAGAAACCTTAGAAGAAGTTGCTAAGGAAGAGGAAGGCATGATCTGTATCAGTATGGATGATCCCGGCCTATTTCTGGAATACTGGCAATTGGAAGAAGAAACCCGCAAAGCCAAACGCAACGGATATTTCTTTACCGGTGATTACGCTAAACGTGATGAAGACGGTTATATCTGGTTCCTAGGCCGTAAAGACGACATAATCAATACCTTTGGTTATCGCGTTTCTCCCCATGAAATTGAACGGGTCATTAAAACTCATGATTTAGTTGCCGACTGTGTCGCTTTCGGTTTGGATGTCGGCGCTGGCAAAACCGTCGTTGCCATCGCGATTATTGCTCACGGTGATATTAACGACGAGCAAAAAGAGCAGATCCTGGTATTTGGTCAAAATAATTTGGCTCGCTATAAATGTCCTAAGCAAATTTATGTCATGGACGAGTATCCCAAGACCAAAAACGGCAAGGTATTGCGTAAGGAATTAGTTAAGAACATCCAGGATCAAGAAGCCAAGGAAGATCTTTACAAGCCACAAACTTATCGGGCCAGACGCTCCATGCTTTATGTCCCGGCCAATAATGATAAGTATATTGAAAAAGCTCGGACAGTATTGGCCGACGCAATTATTTTCGATATGGAAGATATTCTCCAGGAACATAAAGACGAAGCTCGGGACCTACTGATCAGCGAATTTAATAAAGATCCCTCCTTTGGTTATTCGGAAAAGGTGGTCCGTTTAAATGCTTTAGGTAGCGAAGAGATACAAAAAGATTTGGAGTTGATCCAAAATCTGGATATCGATGCCCTGCTATTCCCGCACATTGAAACGGCAGAACAAGTGCTGGAGGCCAAGGCGATTATTAACTCTATCGATAAAGACCTGGAATTTATGATTAATATCGAATCACCGCTGGGCGTATTAAATGCGCAACAGATCTGTGCCGCCAGTGAAGAGTTAAAATGTATTGTGATCGGCACCAATAATCTGGCTATCCGTTTACAAATCAATATTAAAAAGTCCGCTCAAGCAATTTTGGGGTATTTGTCGCAAGTCGCTTTAGCCGCTCGCGCCTATGATAAGGTGGTTATTGACGGACCGCATAATGACGTTGCCGATGAGTTTTCCTGCGAAGCTTCGACCAAGTCAGCTTTCCAATTGGGCTTTGACGGTAAGGCCCTAGTGCATCCGATTCAGATCGAATATATCAATGATATATTCACACCTAAGAAGGAAGAGGTGGAAAAAGCCCTTGGGATGCTGGAAGCCTTTGAAGCCGCTCAAAAAGATCATAAGGAAACGGTGATGTTTGAAGGTGAACTGGTGGATAAATACCAGGTTAAATGGGCCCAACGTATGATCACTTTGTATGATAAATATAAAGAGCTAGGCCAGGATAACTTTCTATAGCGTATTCATCTTTTATGTCGGAACTTCGTTGCCTACATGGATGTAGGTAAGGGGCGATAGCAGGACGCGGAAGCTTTGTTTGTGTACGGGGCGCGTAGCCCGAGAATGGTCACGTATTAATTATACGCTCACATTCTCCGGGCTGCGCGCCCCGTATAAAAACGCCTTGCTCTGACAAAAAATCTAAACACGCTAAAATAGATTAAAGGAAAATTAAAGTGTCAGATTCAAAAATAAATCTCGGTAATTTTTTTGAAGACTTTGAGCTCGGACAAAAAATTATCCATCCCCTACCGCGGACCATTAGCGAAGGTGATGTTTCAATATATATAGCCCTGACCGGCAGCCGTTTCGCACTACATTCCAGTGCAGAAATGGCTAAAAGCCTGGGCTATCAGGATCGCCCTCTGGATGACCTATTAATGTTTCATCTGGTGTTCGGTAAATCGGTAACGGACGTGTCCCTTAACGCCATCGCCAACCTTGGTTATGCCGAGGTGAGCTTTCCTAATCCGGTTTATTCCGGGGATACGGTGCGCCTGGAATCTACGGTCATCGGTCTAAAGGAAAATAGCAACGGAAAAAGCGGTGTGGTTTATGTCCATTCTCAGGGCTATAACCAAAATAATGACGCCGTATTAAGCCTGAAACGTTGGGTTATGGTGCATAAACGGGACCATGGTAGCACTTCCGGTATTAAAGAGATCCCCTGCTTTGAGGCAACTTTGCCCATAAGTGACGAAATTACTATCCCGGAAATTAGCGAATGGGATACGGCTCAAACCGGCAGCCCTTATTTTTGGGAAGACTATCAGGTTGGCGAACGCCTGGATCACCCGGAAGGCATCACGATTGACGACAGCGATCATACCCTGGCGACAAAACTTTACCAAAATAACGCCAAGGTCCATTTTGACAATCATATGATGAAAGCTGGAAAAATGGGCCAGCGCCTAATGTATGGCGGCCATGTGATCTCAATCTGCCGCAGTATCTCCTTTAACGGATTGGGTAACGCCATGTGGTTATACTCCATTAATGCCGGAAGCCATGCCAATCCGACCTTTGCTGGAGACACTATTTACTGCTATAGCGAAGTTTTAGAGGTGATTGATCATCCACGTAAGGATATCGGCCTACTTAGATTACGCACGATCGGCCTTAAAAATATGACTCCGGCCGAAGTGCAACAGCCTAAAGGCGAAGATGGGAAATATCTACCTAACGTGGTGTTAGATCTGGATTATACGGTAGTAATCCCCAAACGCCCTAAATAGAACATAAACAGAATACATACTGAATTAAACAAGGAATACAATATGACACATCCTAATGAAGCACTTTACGAATCAGGCAAAAGCCTACCGATTATCCCTAGCTGTGAGCACTTTGCCGGAAGCGAAAAGCTAATTTCCAAAGCCATGCAAATGCAGGAAAAACTAGGCCCTGTATTTGATATTACCTGTGACTGTGAAGACGGTGCTGAAACCGGTAAAGAAGTCGAACATGCCGAAATGATTGTTCGCATGGTTAACTCCGATGCCAATAAGTACAAAATGGCCGGTGCCAGAATCCACGATTACACTCACCCGGACTGGAAACAAGATGTTGATATCTTAGTTCCAGGTGCGGGCGAAAGATTGGCTTATATTACCATCCCTAAGACTGAATCTTACGAAGCTGCAGCAGAAATGGTGCAATATATTCAAGACAAGGCTAAGGCATCAAATATTGAACGTGAAATTCCTATTCACGTATTAATTGAAACCCATGGCGCGATTAAAGACGTACATAAAATCGCTACCCTTCCTTGGTTACAAGTTTTGGACTTTGGTTTAATGGATTTCGTCAGCGGTTATCAAGGTGCAATTCCAGCCTCTTGCATGCGCAGCCCCGGTCAGTTTGACCATAAATTGCTGGCTCGTGCCAAAGCAGAACTAACCCAAGCGGCCCTTTCCAATTATGTGATTCCGGCCCACAACGTAACTCTGGATCTGAAAAACCCATACCAGACCTATTTGGATGCTTCCAGAGCCCGTAATGAATTTGGCTTTATGCGTATGTGGAGTATTTACCCAACGCAGATCCAAAGTATTGTCGATGCCATGAAACCTGACTTCTCGGAATTGGAAGATGCCCAGAATATCCTTATACTGGCCCAAGACAATAACTGGGGACCAATCCAGTACGCTGGTGAACTGCATGACCGCGCCACCTATCGTTACTTCTGGGAATTGGTACAACGCGCGCACTTTAGCGGTACTAAATTAATGCCGGAAGCCCAGGAACGCTTCTTTTCTGAATAAACGCCAATAAATACTCTCCTGACTTTGGGTCAATCACAATTGTCATGTGATTGACCCTGTTTTTTTCATCTCTCTCCTTTCCTTTACGGTTGAACAAAATGTTCAATAGTAAGCCATTGCAAGTGAACAGATTGTACAATAATCCATTTATTTTCAACGCCATCTATAGATTAATATCATCGACAACACCTTAAGCATTTGTTTATATTATTAATTTCTACTTAACTATGAAAATTCATTTTGGCGTGTATATTGCTGATCTTTTTAGATGAGGTATTCACCTGACGACAATTCATTTATTAAGCTGACAGGAATAATATGGAAATTGATACGGTTAAAAAACCCAAATATCCAATAATCACTGATCTATCCGTTCCTGATGAAATCTTTAACAATTGGCAAGAAATCTTAAATTTACTTGCAGAAATTGCTCATGTTCCTGCTGCACTTATCATGCGTGTTCATGCTCAAGAAATTGAAGTGTTTGGGAAAAGCCAAAATAAAGAAAATATATATCCTCAGGGAGAGAAAGCCGATTTAGATAGCGGACTTTATTGTGAAACGGTAATGGATACTCAAAAGCAACTGATCGTTCCATATGCTCTTGAAGATGTAAATTGGGAAAACAACCCAGATGTTGAACTTGGTATGATTTCGTATTTCGGATTGCCGTTAATCTGGCCAAACGGAGAAATATTTGGAACGATTTGTTTATTGGATGTTAAAAAAAATAACTATTCACTGAAATACCAAAAACTAATCAAGCGTTTCCGTGAAAATATTCAGAGCGATCTTATCACTATATTTAACAACTCCAGGCAAGCAAAAAAACATAAACAATTAAAATCCGAGTTACATTTCAGCGAAGAAAAATACCAAACACTTATCGAAACTATACCGGCTGTCAGCTATACCGCTAGTTTTGATGGGAAGAGTAACAAAAAGTATGTAAGCCCTCAGATTAAATCTATGCTTGGCTTTTCTCCTGAACACGACCAATCAGCCACTGATTGCTGGATAAAACAGTTACATCCGGATGATTCAGAACGGGTCCTTAATGAAGTCCAAGAGACTTGTCGCACAAAGAAGAACTTCCACTCTGAGTATAGAATGCTGACCAAAACGGGTGAGACTATTTGGGTAACCGACGAAGCAAAGCTTATAACTGCTGCCAAAGGGAACGAAATACAATTACAGGGATTAATAACCGATACAACCGAAAAAAAAATCTACGAAGATAAACTACAGAAACAAAATATTTATATTCAAAAAGTCATCGACGGAGTCAGTGATGGCATCATGGTTGTTAAACCCGACTTTACCGTTGAGTTAATGAATAAGGCCATTAAAAACGCATATGAAAAAATTACTTGTGCCGATCCTCAACAACCAAAATGTTACGAAATCACCCATCATCTAAGCACTCCTTGTACTAACGAAACACATCAATGTCCGGTAAAACAAGTGCTTGAAACAGGCAAAAATTCATCCGTCGCTCATCGACACCTAATTGACGATGGCATCGAACAATTTGTTGATATCAAAGCAGCTCCTTTAAAAGATACAACGGGTAATATAACGGCTGTCATTCTAGCCATTCATGACATTACACCTTTACTGGACATTCAAAATAAATTACATGAACATGCAGTGGCTCTTAACTATCAAGCCAATCATGACGAACTGACAAATCTGCCCAACCGAGTTTTATTTATCGATAGATTAAATCAGGCAATTAAAGTAGCCAATCGCAGTCACAATAAAATTGCCATTCTTTTTATCGACTTGGATCGTTTTAAAGAAATCAATGACTCAATGGGACATAGCATTGGGGATAAAGTACTTATTGAAATATCTTCACGATTAACATCTTGCATAAGAGAAAGCGATACCATTGCCCGCCTTGGCGGAGACGAATTTATTGTTATTCTTGATAATATTAACAATACCGATGTAGCAACCAAAATAGCCGAAACTATCATCGATAAAATAAAGTCCTGTGTACCCATTGATGAACATAAATTTTATGTTACCGCTAGCATCGGCATTAGTATCTTTCCTAATGATGGTAATAATACCGAATTATTAATAAAAAATGCCGATGCAGCCATGTATAAGGCAAAAGATGATGGACGTAATACCTATCGCTATTACACCGAAGAAATGACCCAGAAAGCATTTGAGCATGTACTGCTGGAAAGTAATTTCCGTAGTGCCTTAGAGAACGACGAACTAACCGTATATTATCAGCCCCAAGTCAATATAGTCGATGGAAGAATTGTTGGTATCGAAGCCTTAGTCAGATGGATTCATCCTCAACTAGGGCTAATCTCACCGGATAAATTTATCCCCTTAGCAGAAATTACCGGCCTAATCATCAGACTTGGCGAGATTGTCTTGGCCCAAGCTTCAAAACATGTTTCCCAATGGAAGAATAAAACTCACTTTGAAGGGCGTCTAGCCATTAACCTTTCAATAAAACAACTGGAACAAAATAACTTTGTCAGCAACGTCCATAAGATTTTAAAAGAAAACAAATGTCAGCCGGACTGGATAGAGTTTGAAGTAACCGAAGGTTACTTGATGACAAATCCCGAACTGGCAACCCAGACCTTGCATGAAATTCGGAAAATGGGAATAACCGTTTCTATTGATGATTTTGGAACCGGATATTCCTCATTATCTTATCTGAAAAAACTACCCATCAACAAATTGAAAATTGATCGTTCTTTCGTTCTTGATCTGGCCAGTAACGAAGAAGACAAGGCCATAGTGGTATCCGTTATTTCTTTGGCAAAGGCAATGAAGTTGAATGTTATTGCTGAAGGCGTCGAAACCATTGAGCAAAAAAACTTTTTACAGTCTCAAGGATGTAACATCGTACAGGGGTATTTATATAGTAAACCTGTTTGCCAGTCGGATATGTCAAAAATGCTGAATTCAGTAAGTTTAAAAATATAAACCGGTAGCTATTACTGGATTCGAGCAATTCACTTTAAGACTTTAACCATTTTTGAAGTTCTTCCTTAAGCACCTCACTTTTAAGGGGTTTTCCTAAATGACTATTCATACCAGCAGCATGGCATTCTTTAATATCTGACTCCATTACATTGGCAGTTAACGCAATAATAGGGATATTGGGGTTTCTTATTTTGAGTGCCTTATTATCCATTGATATTTGTTCTCGGATTATACGACAAGCAGTTAGTCCATCACATTCCGGCATCTGAACATCCATTAAAACAATATCATACTCCCTTTCACAAAGTGCCTCTATTGCCTCATTTCCATTAAAAACGATATCAACATGAGGAAATCCCATCTTCGATAATATACCTTTTGTTACCACTTGATTAACTTTATTATCCTCCGCAAGTAATATTTTAATTTCATTGCCTGATGGATGATTATGAAGTCCCAATCTGTTTTTTTCGATTCTCTTTAATGAACTTTCATCAGCTATGTTGTATGGAATTTCAAACCAAAAACAAGATCCCCTGTTTACTTCACTTGTTACCCCTATTTTTCCGCCCATTAACTCAACTAATTGTTTGGATATGGCCAATCCAAGTCCGGTACCGCCAAATTTTCTGGCAGTTGACTCATCAAGTTGTTGAAAATTATTAAATAATAAGGACTGCTTTTCCGACGAAATTCCAATTCCAGTATCATGTACATCAAAGCGCAAAATATTTTTAATTTGATTAAGCTCGATAACCAGTCTGATTTCACCTGATTGAGTAAACTTGATGGCATTATTTATAAGGTTTATTAGAATTTGCTGTAATCTAATTTGATCACCATTGATATATTGGCTGATGTTTTGGTCTTTTTCATAGAGAAATTGCAGTTTTCTTTCTTTTGCTTTGCTATCAAAAAGATGTAAAAGATGGTCAATCATCAAATCAAGATCAAAGGATATGTTTTCTAACTCCATTTTCCCGGCTTCAATTTTTGAAAAATCAAGCAAATCATTCAGTAGAGAAAGTAAGTTTGTGCCACTGATATGAATTAAATCTATGTATTTGTGTTCTTCCTCTGTTTTAGCGATAGAATTGAGTATCTCACTAGCCCCCAATATGCCATTCATAGGCGTTCGCAGTTCATGGCTCATATTAGCCAGAAAAGCACTTTTCGACTTATCAGCCGCTTTCGCTTTTTCAAGTGCCGCAAGTTGACTTTGTCGGGCATAACGTCGAGATATCCCTACTCCCAAGATATCGGCCACTTGTTCCAGAAAAATTTTCTCGTTTTCATCATCCTGGTAATTAACCGGAAGATAAAGTACCAACACACCCAATACCTGCTCATCTTCTAATATGGGAACATTATAATGGCCATGTTCTTTCATACCGTCAAAAGCAATATCATGACGAACACCAATACATGTCGCAAATTGTATTTTTTTTTCACTAGCCGCCCGACCACATAGACAGTACCCAAATGGAACTTTTTCACACAACGCAAGTAGAGGGACTGATAAATCTTTAGAAGCAATGAGCTCTAAACAATTCCCTGTACCTCGTTTCTCATTGAGGAAAATTCCACCTTTAGGTAATAGGTTTATCCAGGACACATTATCAATCAAAATGGAGAGAGAAAGTTCCAGATAAGTCTTAATGTCATGGCCCTCTATGGAAAAACGTAACAACTTTTGTAGGGCCAGGCTTTCTTCAGCTTTTCGTTCCGCAGCGATTTTGCTTTTACGCAAGGAGGCTTCGGTTGCTTTTATATGGGAAATATCAGTACGAACCGCCACATATTGATAGGGGGTTTTGGTATTAGGATCTAAAAAAGGGACAATTGTCGAATTAAGCCAGGTTTCACAGCCATTTTTGGATAGATTCTTAATTTCACCTTGCCAGATATTACCTTGAACGATGGTGTCCCACATCTGTTCATAAAATTCAGTTGTGTGTTCATTCGATTTAATTAATCTATGGTTTTTACCAAGAATTTCACTTCGTTGATAACCACTGGCTTCTACGAACTTATCATTTACATAAGTGATATCTCCTTTCACATTTGCAATACTGACAATAGCATGTTTATCTAGGGCAATAGTTTGATACTTAAGGTGATTATTAACTTCAGTCAACTCTGCGTTTATCCGTTTAATTTTTCGTGATAAATGAATATAAATATATAATAATACTGAACCAATCAATACCCCGGTGAAACTTGAAACTATAATGGCAAGGACTATTGGTTCAATCCCATTATCAATCTTAGCCGCTTCATTGACATCACCGATTAAAAAATAGGCAGCCGCCATTGCAGTATAATGCATCCCGGATACAGCCAATCCCATTACACATGACGCAATGAGCATTTGATATCGTTTTAACTTTGGGAAAAGGAGACCTATCCCGTCTTTTATCCATAAAGCCAAGGTAGCGAGTATTACAGCAACTAAAATAGAAAGTACAAATAATTTCGGTTCATAGCGTAAAAAAGCATCCATTTGCATGGCAGCCATGCCTGAATAGTGCATTAAACCAACGCCGCTACCAAACACTAATCCTCCCCAAATATGCGATTGCCAAGAACGTTGATTATTATGCAGATTGATAATATAAACTGAAAATATTCCGGCTAAGATGCCAGGAATCATTGATAAGGCCGTAATAAGAGGATCATAACTAATACCACATGGAATCGAGAATCCCAGCATGCCCACAAAATGCATACTCCAGATACCGATACCAAGGGTAATACCACCGATGGTACTCAAGGTTCGACATATTAATTTATCGTTGGCTTGACTAGCCTGCTGAGAAACGAATAATGCTGTATAAGAAGCAAAGATGGCGATACCAATAGAAAGTATAACCAAAGGAACATTATAGGTTGCCTGGTAAATCAGACTGTTGTCTGGTATTTCATAAAGAAATTGAAGGTATTCGCCAAACATATTCCGATAAATATACTAAATCTTGACTTGGTCGCTTAATAGAAGGAATATCAGATTAATAATTAAAACTGCACCCCATTTAATATCCTTATTTCAACGTATGATAAAAAAGGTGTTGAGAATTTTGGCTGAGACTTAATCCAACATAACATATTTTTTGTTATTTTGAAAAAGATATACTTACATAGAGTAAATGCTTAAGAAGGTTCATGTTATTAAGCCGATAAACGTTTCAATTAATAAATTATCGGTAACAATAACATCAGATATATAACCTAATTTTTTTCGTTTAATCAGCTTAATTTATCTATATTGAGCTTTTTTAATTTTGTAATAGTCATCACATTGGTTGGGAATTGTAAAAAAATAGGACGGGCTTGTTTAAATATTTTTGGTAGAGTATCTTAATCAATATTAGTGCTCCCAGAATAGGAGCGCTATTAGAAGATCGGAGACATTAATTGTTGTGCGTAGATACCTTCTCCCAATAAGTCGCTGACCACGCTGGACGATCCTGCTGCAGTAGGGTTCTGTTCAATGCTATCCTGAATATCACCAATACTGGCAATTACAATTTTCTCACCTGAACGACTGGAAGCGGGAAAGCTACCGCTTTGAACATAGCTTTCATAATCAAAGCCGGAAAGGTCTTCACTTTTGGCCTGGCTAATAGAAGCAGAATGACTTGGCCATTCAGCACTTTGAACATACGATTCATAATCCGTCCCGGATAAACTACTGGCATTGGCACCTAAAGAAAAAAGACCAGCAATTGCAGGCCAATGAATTGATATAGAAATTTTACAGTAAATAATATATTTTAAGTATTAAAGAATATTGGCATATTGTAAAATAAATACCTGATTCACATGTCGGACGAAGCCATATAATATGCCTCAAAAACCATATTTGAGCATTTCGATTTTATTTACAGGTAATATTTTACAACATGAAAAAAACTATTTTTATATGCCTACTGATTGTTCTGGTTGGTTGTTCAAAGATTAGCGACGAAACCTTAAGAGCGGCACATCAAGCCGTTGATAACGGTGCAATTATTGTTGATGTTCGCACCCCCAAAGAATTTAAAGCCAAGCATATCAAAAATGCTATCAATCATCCCTTACAGGAATTGCATAACTCACAGGTTAGACTACCCAAAGATAAAGAAATTGTGGTCTATTGCCGCAGCGGGAATAGAAGTGCCACAGCAGCGAAAATGCTGAGACAACATGGCTTTACGGTTTACGATGTCGCCACTCAAGGGGATTGGGAAAGGGATGTTTCGATTAAGCAATAAAAAAACTTTCGTCTTATTCGTACCAATATTGTATTGTCATCATAAAAAACGGCTTTATAACCTAATGATAAGCTTGGCAATAAGTGGCTATTCAGCACCGCATGAATTGTCATCCTCCGAAATTGATCCATCACCACAAAAATAGCGTTCGTGCCCTGCTGTATATTTAATAATATCATCTTGAACACACAACTTACCTGCCAAACTCCTTTTCATACACTGGTTCGTTTGATAGGGAGGTATCTGGTACTCAACACAAGGAGGGTCAGAATCATTATCTTTGATGAAGCACCGAATATGGCCTTGTTGGTAGTCCTCACCCACATAGTCTGTCGTTGTTGGGCAGCCTGTAGCTAGTAGAATGATAATAAGCACTAAAAAAACAATGCCATTATCTTTTAACTGTTTTACAAGAATTTTCATCAACATTTATCCCTCTGAAATCATATAAATTTTAATCAAGCCGACAACCTTTAAACTATTTACCAGTTGATTTTTTACCGATATAGGTTGGGCATTATTTAAATAGTTTAAATGGATATTTTCTCCAACGACGCTTATTGGACGATGGCTTATATAATAATTCCCAGGTGCCCATAATCGAACCATCACCGGATATAAAGCCACCGCTGATTTCGCGATGGGTATCCGAAATATCCCCGGCGAGTTTAAAGATAGTGTCAAAGACATCGACGGTAAATAGCACGATCTGGCCATCAATTGTTCCCACCGATGTGTAGGTTTGTTCCGGTATACCGGCACAAGAAACAATGTTTTCCGGATTTAAAACGTTATAACTTCCAGTAGCATCTAAATTATCACCGGACTGGATAAAATTGATATCCAGCTTTATAGCACATGAGGGAAACGAGGTATTATTGATCGTTCCTTCCCAATGCCCGGTAATATTTTCCTGAATGGTAAATTGGATCGGCTCGGCGTTATAAATAAGGTCTGTCGAACCATCGGAATCAGCCTCCAGAGCTTGATAACCGACATGCACACCAAATTTCCCGGCCAACCCAAGCGGAACTTGGACCACATTTCTCTCGTTAGCCGTCGAGGCTATCACTCGTTTCAAGGGTTCCAAATTAACAACCAATTGATCCCAAGCTTTCCAACCAGTCACGGTATTCATAAAAAACAGACCATCCCATTGGGCCACCATAAACAGATCGACTTGTTTGCCGATATCGTCATCATCGAAGCGAACATAGGTGGTAAAACTAACCCCGGCGAAATCTTCTGCATAGGGGAAAATATGGGCATTCTCAAAATTTTCGCCATCGGACTGAACATCACCCGAGATCTCGGCTGTGGTTGGCTTTCCGGTCAAGGTAGTGACCGATAATCCAACAATGGTCGGTAATGTTTGCGTTGGCTCTGGTGTAGGCGTCGCGGTTGGTGTAGGCGTCGCGGTTGGTGTAGGCGTCGCGGTTGGTGTAGGCGTCGCGGTTGGTGTAGGCGTCGCGGTTGGTGTAGGCGTCGTGGTTGGTGTAGGCGTCGCGGTTGGTGTAGGCGTCGTGGTTGGTGTAGGCGTCGTGGTTGGTGTAGGCGTCGTGGTTGGTGTAGGCGTCGTGGTTGGTGTAGACGTCGGTGTTGGTGTAGGCGTCGGTGTTGGCGTAGGAGTCGGTGTTGGCGTAGGAGTCTCAGTCGGTGTATGGGTAATCAATACATCATCAATATAAAGTTTCGGATCATCGGTCCTAAAGCTTATATCGGATATTGATGAGACGCTAATACTAGACTCATGCACCTGGTTGCCATCAAACGAGAAAATAGCTTTGGATTGGTCAAAATCATAAGCGATAGATAATTGATGCCAACTCCCATTAGCAATAGTGGCAAGTCCCGGCACATAATCACTTTTCTCAGAACTAATTGCCAGTGCAATTAAATCATTACCGTTTATTTCAAATCCCAGGCTTGAACCTCCGGCAATTTGGTTGGTAAAAAAACCCGCCAGATAAAATCCTGTAGGACTGTCAGCATATATCCACCAGGAAATAACCACAGATCCCGAAGATTGAGCTGAAAATGCTTGTACCGATACACTTCTGGTATCTAAAGAATTATGTGCCGAGAAGCTCCCGGCATGACTAAAGGTATTTACGGACTCAAGTTGGGGAAAACTACCTTGAACACTCCACACCGTCGTATCTCCATCCTCAAAACCATCCGAAAAAACCGTGCTTTGTGCCAATAAGTTGCTGGATAGTATTAAACTGACTAATAGAACCGATACAACCTGAAAAAACTTCACCGCTCTTCCCCTTAAATTAATAAGCATTAGCTTAAAAATGATATAGCTCTACCGTATTACCTTTTAACTGCTTACTTTTTAAAGATAGAGGGAAAAAGAAAATAAAGATACAAACAATAATTATTTTTAATAACTTAAAGCTATTATAAAAAGTTAAAAAAGATTAGTACTTTCTTTATAACCGGACATTTACAGTGAAGTTGATACTTAGGGAAATCTAGGCAATTAAAAGGGGAACATCCTGCTTGGCGACGACATGCGATTAACATCTTGCCCCATTACACCGAGCTTTTTATTAAGTCGCTTCATCCCCTTATTAATGTTGTTGAGATTATAATTAGTTTTCCCGAGACTATTATTTAAGCCGCGAACATCATTTTGCATTAATCGGACCGAGTCGGCAATATCGGAAAGTACGGCTCCCGGATTCTCATTTCGAGCCTGGACAATGGCATAGCTAATAGATTCCGTATGACCGGCAACTCGATTGATTCCCCTTTCCATGGTTCCCATACCTCTTTCCATGCTTCCCATACTGCCTTGCATTTTTGCGATGGCATGGCTCATTAGCGAGATATCACCGGCCATCTGCTCCATATAACTACCCATTCTTTCCACATCATTTTTCTGTGTCCAGACCAGAAATCCGATAGCACCAAAAAGCAGAACCATAATAATTACTCCCCAGCCAATAATATGAGAAGTCCGACGAGAAACTCGGCTATTTTGCTCTTGCTGGGATTTTATGGCCGCGCTAAATTGCAGTAGAGTACTTTCAAGCGTTGTTGTTATTTCACTCTGTTCCGTATTTTCAGTACTCATTTTATTTCTCTTTGGTTAATTGTGGATAATGTAGTTCATCATACCAGAGCAGCCAGGAAATCAAAAAAACCTATATTAGAAACTTAGTTCAATTATTTATTTTTTAATCAATATTTTTACCTGCCCCGCTATTGATACAAGATTAATCATCTGAAAAAGTCACGCTAAACTTATCACTAGAAACACTTTCAGAAATAATTTTACCGTTGCTATCTACTGCAAATATTCTAGCTTCTACGGTCTTTCCATTTAAGCCTTTAGGTATCGGAATATCAAATATCACCAAATCCTCATAGGTTGAAAAATCTGTCACTTCCACAAACGTTGAAAATTCTTCTTGAGCAGCATTTTCTTCAGCAAATTCAGGCAACGGCAGGTTATATTCCAGTTTATAACTTACCGCATTAGGATAAGCAGTCCATACAAATTTGTTATTTTTACCTCCGTAAACTTTATCTCCATCGATAGGTAAAACCCATGTCGTACGACGGACCATATTTTTTATAGTTTTTACCTCTCCTGCTGTTACGGTTGTGGTGTTATTATTTCTATCGCTTATTTCGACCACACCGCTATTAACACTGACTATGAGTGATCCGTCAAGGCCGTTTTGGCTATAGCTTGCGGTAAATTGTGTATGTGTTTTTGCTGACCGCCTATTTAACGTACTATTGCTATAACAGGAACATGAATTTACGGATGCGATATTCGCCACAGAGGTTCTCAGTTCATAATCATTACAATCCACAATGGATTCTATCGTTCCTCGGATTAAAGTAACCGGCTCATTTGCTGTCGATTGTTCATCGGTCGGCGGATGAAAAACAGCGACAGTCTTTTCTTGCAATATAATTTCCGTTTTACTTTCGCGCTCAAAGCTAACTCCAGAGTTTTCTTCAGTCAGCATAACCAGGACATTATTCACCTTAGGCCTATCTCCAGAGGTATTTAACTGAACATTTTCTGGCGTAACGGTAAATAAATAGCCGACAATATCATTTACTGTTGCTAATGGAGTTGATGTTGGAACCGGGGTAACATTGGGCGATACCGTAGAGGGAGGGAGAGACGAATTCCCTCCTGTGACTAATTGAACATTTAATTCTGTGATTTGTTGCCCGGTGCTCATTCTTATGCCGCTCTTGCCTTCAATTTCTCCCCATTTAAACGGAACTTCATTGGGGTATCCCAACGACGAATAGATACTATCGGGTTTTACAAAATGGAGATAATAATCACCACTGACTAAACCCGGAATGGTGTAGTAGCCATTCTCATCGCTTAAGGGGATGGAGATTTGTTCGATAAAAGCATTGCCGTCCCAAGTGTAGGCATATGCGTAAACACCGGAAATTCCATCCCCATTGGTATCAGTCACTCGACCGGAAATACTGGCTGCACGCATAAGCTGCACATTAATATCGGCAAAGTTTTGTCCTTCTTCAATTCGAATCGCTGTTTTATAGTCAATATTTCCCCAGGTAAAGGGAGTTTCGTCCAGATAACCAAGTGATACATATGTTGAGCCACTTCTCGGGACAAAATGCAGATAATAATCGCCACTGACTAAACCGGGGATAGTGTAATAGCCATTCTCGTCGCTTAATGGAATGGATGCTTGCTCGCTAAATGCCTTCCCATCCCATGAGTATGCATAGGTGTAAACATCGGAAATACCCTTACCATTGACATCGGTTACACGTCCGGAAATACTTCCGGCCAATGACAATTGCATATTAATATCGGTTAAATTTTCACCGGCTCGGATCGTGATTGGTTTTTTACCCTCTAGGGTACCCCATTTAAATGGAATTTCGTCCCGATATCCCTGAGAAAGATAGGGTCCGTCTGGCTTTTCAGCATGAAGGTAATAGGTTCCGGGGGCCAATCCCACAGCAGTATAATAACCATCCTGATCGGTAAGCGGGATAGAAGATTGCTGCACAAAGGATGAACCGCTCCAACTATCCACATATACATAGACATTGGGAATACCTTCCCCGTCAGGACCGGTGATTCGACCCGATAATGTTGCTCCAAGGCTCAAGGTCGAATTAATGCCCTTTAAATTGGTATTGGCTTCAATGGTTAAAGGGGTGTGATAATTGATACAGTCAATATCCAGCGGCATATCCGTAGCATACGCCTGCTCCAGGTAGGGACCACCCCAATCGGTAAATTCCAGGAAATAAATCCCTTCTTTTATATCGTCTATATAATAATTTCCATTTTCATCAGTGGCAAAATCATTATAATTCGATAAAATTTTACCATCCCAAGAATAAACACTGACATAATGTGAAACAATCGGCTTTCCATCACTATCCATTATGTTACCGCTAATACTTGCCGCACCGACTAAATTTGAAAAGAACGAGAGAACAATTAAACAAAGGAAGATATGTAAAAAAAGTTTATTATGACAATATTTCATCGACCCGATTCCTTATTCTGTTAAGGAAAATGCTTCTGATGCAAAAAGCTGAGAACTTCTACACTTTTAATTATATAACTATAAAATATATAACGTTAGCTTCAAATAGGGGGAGGCTACAAAAATTTTAACCCCAAAAAAAAGAGGCCGGTTTAGAAGTACACATTTAATCCTCAAAGATAGAATTAACACATATTAATCCCTGCCCCTTTTATTTTTTATTGATTCACTCCGTAGTTTTTAAGCTTCCAAATATAGTCCCCGTCAGAATCGACACCTTTATATTCCAGTTCAACCCAAATATTAGAAGTTCCTCCTAATGATTCATAGGTTGCGGATGGAATTTTTATATCTAAGTTTAAAGCAACCGAAGCGGTACTAGAGCTTGAGCAGCCGATAGTGGTCGCAGAGGTATCTGTAAAATCACTTGTTAGGGTACCCTCAGTTAAACTACCGCTCCAATCATCCCGAGGTTCGTCGCCATTGTATTCACAATACCCCCAAGTCGAAGTATATGTTTTATAATCCCGATCAAAGGTTATAGTAAAGGTACCAGACCAATCGCTATTGTTGCCACACTCTTTTTTATTACCCTCTTCACGCCACCATCCTTTGTAAATTAAACCGGCAGAGGTACTTTGCATAGTTCCATAATGTTTACCACCATCCAATTCGTATGTCCCTGTTACTTCAGAACCTTCTTGAATGATGACCATCTCGCCCCAATTTGTCGACCATTTTGTCGTGTTGGCAGCTAAACCAGTCGTTGTGAAAAAAGCCAGAAAGAAAAAGAGAATTAAGTTAATAAACTTAGATTGAAAATAAGTCATATTGTCACCCTCAAGCATCCCCTCAAATTATTAGAGAATATTTCGGTTAAGGATCGACAAAAGAAAGAAGATGTAAGATCATAATTGATTTAATCATTATGGCAATCGGGCATGCAAATTCAAGGTGAAACGATA